>MDSZ01161935.1_pt1 | contig 70781 bp, 77 predicted proteins | sample 811201 | NCBI WGS metagenome assembly MDSZ01 (sample SAMN05326647, study PRJNA326480) | marine metagenome | isolation source: seawater | place: Indian Ocean: North | collected 2010
GCTGGTTTCTTAGCTGCTGGTTTTTTAGCTGCTGGTTTTTTCTTAGCTGCTGGTTTTTTCTTAGCTGCTGGTTTTTTCTTAGCTGCTGGTTTCTTTGGTTCAGATTTTGTATCTTTACCTAATAATGCACTAATTAATTTTTCTAACATATCTCTTTACTCCCTGTAAATAACATTAAAGTTTGAATGGTAATTATATTGCTTCTATTTAATGATGCAAGTACTTTGTAATTAGAAACTAAAGTTCATAGATTTTTTCCCCATCAACAAATGTATGGCTGACTCTTCCATGAAGTTCATATTCAAATGGAATATTTTTCCCTGAAGTTTTAATTGAGCTTTGTGATGGAATCCAGCTTAAAGATTCGTCATATAAACAAAAATCTATATTGGTGCATTTATTAAGATCATATTTTTTATTATTTAAAATTTTATAAGGCTCTAAACTAATTTTTGAAAGTAGCTTCGTAATATTAATTTGATGATCCTGTGCAACTTTAAATATCAATGGCAGAAACGTTTCAAACGATGATGCTCCAGGTTCTGATTCTTCGAAAGGTAGCATCTTTTTATCTAGATCCACTGGGCAGTGATCTGATGAAATAGCATCAATAACATCATTTTGAATACTATTAAAAATTTCCTTTTGGTCAATTTTTGATCTTAATGGGGGGACGAGATGATAGTTGGTGTTATACCCATCAATATCCTGCTCACTGAATAAAAGCTGATTGATAGAAACATCACAGGTTACATTAATATTTTCATTTTTTGCCTTTTCAATAATCTCAAGCGACTCTCTACAGGAAATTTTGGATAAATGAATTTTTGTACCAATGTCTTTTGATAAGGCAATATATTTTAAAATTTCAATAATTTCTGAATTTCTATTTGATCCTTTCAAACCAAGCCTAGTTGCAATTGAACTTTCATTTGTATAAGTATTTTTTGATAAATAATTTTCAGCTGGACGTAAGAAGAGAGTAAACCCAAAAGTTTTGGCATATTCAAAAGCCCTCAAGAGAACTTTGGTATCTATAATTGGTTGTTCGGCTTGTGAAAATCCGATAGCTCCAGCGTCAAATAACTCTTTCATTTCAGACAGCTGCTCTCCGGCTAAATTTTTTGTTATTGCCGCAAATGGTTTAATATTGATTGGAAAGATTTTATTTGCTTTAGATATTAGATCCTTTATTAAGCTTGGCTCATCAAGGACTGGGTCGGTGGCTGGCTGGCAACAAACATTGGTTATCCCCCCAGCAATAGCAGCGGATATCTCTTGATCTAATATTGACCTATGCTCTTCACCAGGAGTTTTAAGATTTGAATACAGATCTGTTATTACCGGAGCTAATAATTTATTAGTGCCATCTATAATTTTACATTTCTCGTCAATATTATTTTCGTTGCATGAGAAGTTTTCAACCTTGCCTTTACTTATATAAATATTCTGATTTGTTTGTATTTCACTATTAGAATCAAAAACATTAATATTTTTGATGAGGTATTTCATTTTTTCTCCATCAATAAAGACATAACAGCCATTCGAATTGCAATTCCAAAACTGACCTGAGGAAGGATCACTGCCTTATTGGAGTCTGCAACTGAGGATTCAATTTCAACCCCACGATTCATTGGGCCTGGGTGCATAATAATGCAATTAGAATTAGCCAGATCAACTCTTTTTGATGTTAAACCATATGTTTTGAAATATTCTTCTTGGCTTGGAATTAAAGCATTATCCATCCTCTCTTTTTGTAACCTAAGCATCATGATTACGTCTACATCCTTTACTCCATGATCAAGATTATCAAAAGGAATTACTCCAAGATCTTGGACACCATAAGGCATTAGTGTTTGCGGAGCTATCACTCTTATTTCTGGTACACCAAGAATACTCAGCGCATTAATTTCGGAACGAGCAACTCTGGAATGCTTAATGTCCCCGACAATAGCAATTTTTAATTTTTTAAAGTCTTTTTTATAGTGTCTAATTGTAAATGCATCCAGTAATCCTTGGGTTGGATGTGAGTGATAACCATCACCTGCATTAACAACTTTAATATTTTTATTAATATGTTTTGCTATAAAATGAGCAGCACCGGACTGATTATGCCTAATCACAAACATGTCAGCATGCATTGCTATTAAATTATTTATCGTATCAAGAATAGATTCACCTTTAGATTGTGATGAGGTACTTACATTAAGGTTAATAACATCTGCTGAAAGTTTTTTTGCTGCAATTTCAAAAGTGGTTCTGGTTCTAGTGCTATTTTCAAAAAATAAATTACAAATTGTTTTCCCATTTAATAAATCAGTTTTTTTGACATTGTTATTTTCGAGATCTAAAAACGAATCAGCTCGTGCGAAAATTTCTTCAATAATTTGCCTTGAGAGACCCTCAATACACAACAAATGTTTAAGTTGTCCGTTATTTAATTGAATGTTATGCATTTAAAGACCTTATTTTTTTGTCAACTTCATTGAAGTGCGATTGCAATATTATGTCTGCAGCTATTTGGTCAACAAGAGAGATATTATTTTTTTGTTTTTTACTACCCAGGCCTTTAATTAACTCCTCAGCAGACGTTGAGCTGTAATTTTCATTCACAAAGAAAATGGGTAGATTTATATTTTTTTCGATTTCTTTTGCAGTGTTTAAACAAAACTTTGTCGTTTCATTAGCACTCGAATCTCGGTTTGATGGCAGTCCCAGGACTAAATATATTGGCTGCCATTCATTAACAAGTTGTTTAATTTTTTCTATTCGCTGATTTTTATTTTTTGAGTAAAAAGTAACCAGGTTTCTTGAAGTTTTAAGGACGTTATTACCAACTGCTACACCAATTTTTTTTATACCCAAATCAAATGCAAGTACTGATCCTTTTTTTTCGTTTATTTCTTTAAGATCATAATTATTTAATTTCGTCATGATTTAAAAAAAAGGTGGGAGAGGGTTTAAGAAAACCAAAGTTGAATTTAAATTTTTTGAGTGTGTATTTCAACGCATTGAATAATAACACAATTTTATTTTTCTATAAATTCTTTTACTTCTAAACCAAAACCCATCATGCTAGGCATTTTCCTGGGTGATGCCAACAGTTTCATATTTTTTATACCAAGATCAACCAGTATTTGAGAACCAATTCCATAATTTCTAAGATCATTTTCTTTATTTTTTGGCTGCTGATCTAGATCACCAATTTTCTTTAGATTAGTTGAAGAGCCATAATTTAGAAATAACATGACCCCATTTTTTTCTTTAGATATTTTTTCAAAAGCTTCATTGGGCGTCCATGAGTGTTTGTCATTTTTTACAATAAAGTCGAGAATAGTTAATGGCTCATGCACTCTAACCATCACGATATCATTAGGATCAATTTCTCCTTTAACAAAAGCCAAATGAATACTGCTAGAAATTTTATCTTTATAAGTAATAAGTTTAAACTCTCCAAATGCTGTTGAAACAACATCCTCTTCAGTTCTTAAAATAAGTTTTTCTTTTTTTCTTCTATACTCAATGAGGTCAGCAATGGAGCCAATTTTTAAATGATGTTTTTTTGCAAAATCTTTTAGATCATCGAGACGAGCCATCGATCCATCATCATTGAGGATTTCACAAATTACCCCATAAGGTTGAAATCCGGCGATTTGCGATAAGTCACAACCAGCTTCTGTATGACCTGCTCGATATAAAACACCACCTGAATGTGATATTAATGGAAAGATATGTCCAGGCCTAACAATACTATTTTTTGTTGCACTTGGGTGAATCGCAGCTTTAACTGTAGTTGATCGATCGCTAGCTGAAATTCCAGTTGTTACTCCATCAGCGGCCTCTATGGAAACAGTAAAATTAGTTCCTAGTTTTGCTTCATTCTCTTGCACCATTAATGGCAGGTTTAACTGGCGTGCTTTTTCTTCAGTGAGTGTTAGACAAATTAATCCTCTACCAAATTTGGCCATAAAGTTGATAATTTCAGGTGACACGTTATCAGCTGGAATAAACAGATCTCCTTCATTTTCCCGATCTTCATCATCAACCAGGACTACCATTTTGCCTAACTTAAGGTCTTCAATTATCGATTCAATATTGTCTAACATAAATTAACCATTTAATGCATAGCGAGCTAGCATATCAATTTCAAAATTAAATTGATCATTAATTTTATTATTCTTAAATGTTGTGTGCTCTATTGTATGTGGAATAAGATTTAGAAAGAAATTATTTTTATCAACCGTGTTAACCGTTAGGCTAACTCCGTTTATTGCCACTGAGCCTTTAGGAGTTATAAATTTCTGAAATTGACTAGGTACTTCCATCACCCAAATTTGCGAATCAGATGCTTTTTTTATATCTTTTAACATAGCTTTTGAGTCAATATGACCAAAAACGAAATGGCCACCAATTTTATCTCCAATTTTTAATGACTCTTCCAAGTTAACTTCTTGATGCAAACAAAAAGGGACTACCTTTGAAAGCGTCTCTTGTGATAAGTAAAAATCAAGGGTATTGTTGGTAAAGTTTGTTACGGTCAGACATGCGCCATTGACACAAATGCTATCACCAAGCTCGATATTAAATTTTCCGTCATATTCAATCGTCAATTGAATGTCAGTATCAATATCTTCGATACTAATGATCTTACCAATTGTTTTAATAATCCCTGTAAACATGCCATAATTCTAACAGATCAACTCATCATCATTTAACAAATGATTTTTTTCAAATGAAATCTTTATTTTTAGATTTTTGGGTATCCAGTAAAATTTTAATCAATGGTAGTAAAAATCGTTTTTTATCTTTTATTGGCTTCTCAAGTATTTTAGGAATATCTATTGGTGTAATGGCATTAATTGTTGTGATGTCAGTTATGAATGGATTTCATTTTGAGTTAAAGAAAAGAATTCTTGATGCCACATCTCACATTGAAATTACTGGAGGCCTGGATAATCAAGATGAAATTAATCAATTAATAAAAAAAATTACTGATTTGAAACATGTGAAAGCAGTCTCACCATATGTTTCAGGAGAGGGTCTTTTATCAAATAAATCTGTAAACAGAGGGGTCTTGGTTAAAGGGATAGATCCTCAATATGAAAATAATGTTAACCAGCTTTTAAATAAGGTTGTCAAAGGCTCTAAAAAATTCTCAAGCAAGCCATTTGAGATAATCATTGGTGTGGATCTTGCACGATTATTAGGTGTTGATATTGGCGACGATGTTTCATTATTGATTCCTAAACTCAATTTTAGTCCAATCGGAAATTATCCAACAATAAAAAAATTTCATATTGTTGGTATTTTTGATGCAGGTATTTATGAGTTCGATAGCAGTTTAGCGCTAATTGATTTTCAAGATGCTCAGAAAATTTTCTTTAAAAACCAAAAAACAAAATTCTCTGCAATGCAAATTCAATTAACAGATTCTAATAAAACATTACATGTTGAGTCTGATATAAAAAAAATTCTAATCGATTTGAATATCAATTCATTCATTAATAATTGGACAAATAAAAATAAAAATTTTTTTAGTGCGATTCAAATGGAAAAGAGAGTAATGGCCATAATTTTAACTTTAATTATCGCCGTTGCTGCATTCAATTTAGTGGCATCATTAGCAATGAGTGTGCAGGATAGGAAAAAAGATATAGCAATACTGATGACTATTGGATTTTCAAAATTTCAAATTATAAGAATTTTTATCTTTCAAGGATTCATTATTGGGTTTATAGGATCTTTGTTAGGCTTGTTTTTTGGAGTTGTAATTTCGTCTAATATTAATATCATTGTCCCGTTTATTGAAGGTCTGTTTAATATTCAATTTTTATCAAAAGATATTTATTACATCAACGAACTTCCTTCAATAATTATTCCAATGGATATAGTTTTTGTAATATTGGTATCAATTATCTTGTCTCTGTTTGCTACCATTTACCCCAGCCAAATGGCAGCAAAATTAAATCCTGGTGAAATTTTAAAAAATGAGTAATGTTGTTGAAATTAAAAATTTAACAAAAAGATTTCCATCTTTGGAAAAGCCTCTGTTTGATCGATTATCAATTGAAATCAATGAATCTTCAGTCATAACTGGTGTATCTGGATCAGGGAAAACAACTTTTATGCAAATCATTGCCGGGCTGGATACATTCGATCAGGGAGATGTTGCTGTACTAGGAAGGAGTTTAAGTTCCTTAAGTTCTTCTCAGGTGACCACTTTTAGAAGAAAAGAATTTGGATTTATATACCAGTTTCATCATCTATTGAATGATTTTAATGTTCTAGAGAACGTGAAGTTACCTTTATTGTTAAATGGGTACGACGATGATAAAGCTACAGAAAAAGCAAAAAATCTAATTCGTCAGGTAGGGCTAAGCGAGAGATTACATCATTTTCCGAATCAATTATCTGGTGGAGAAAGGCAGAGGGTTGCAGTGTGTAGAGCTGTTGTTCACGATCCAAAAATAATATTTGCAGATGAACCTACTGGAAATTTGGATAAAAATAATTCTAGGATAGTAATTGATTTACTTATTAAGCTAGCTAAAGAAAAATCGATCTCATTGATAATGGTGACGCATGACTTATCTGTGCTAAAAAAATTTAAAAACAAACTTGAGTTTGTCGATGGAAAATTGAAAAAATGTTAATATTCTCTTTGAATCATTAATGCTTATTAAGGAGTTTTAGAGTGTGGGATATTATTCAAGGTGCTGGGTGGCCAATTTGGCCTTTAATTTTTGCTTCAATTCTTGCTCTTGCAATTATCATTGAAAGATTATGGGCCTTAAGGGCAGAAATAATTGCACCAAAAAATTTATTGAATGAAGTTAGGACATTAATTGACCAAAAAGGTGTCAATAAAAAATCCATTGATTTGTTGAGGGAGCACTCCTACTTAGGTGAAATATTTGCTACCGCACTTGATCATATCTCTAGCTCTCCTGGATTGATTAAAGAATCAATCGAAGAAACAGGAAGGGCAGTATTTCATAAATTAGAAAAATACTTATCTACTTTAGGAACCATTGCAACAGTTGCTCCGCTACTAGGTCTTTTTGGGACTATCATTGGTATGGTCGAATTATTTAGTTCATTCACCAGCAGCGGTGCTGATGTAACTGTTTTTGCAAGAGGGATTTCAATAGCTTTATATAATACAGCCGGAGGAATTGTTGTAGCAGTTCCAGCGATGATTATGTACAGATTTTTTAAAAATAAAGTTGAATCACTTATAGTTGAGATGGAACAACAGGCCATAACCTTAGTTGAAATCATTCATCATAAAGGAAAATAACTAATGAATTTCAGAAGAGGCAGTCAAGAAGATGAATTGGAGATAAATTTTATCCCTCTTATTGATGTTTTACTAGTGATCATTATTTTTCTTGTGGTGAGCACAACGTTCTCAAAATTTAGTGAATTAAAAATCAATCTTCCAACTGCTGAGGCAATACCTCAAGACAAAGATCTTGATAAAGTGGATATTGTTATTACCAGTGAAAATCAATACTTTATTAATGACGTACAAATTACGGACAATTCCATTGCTGGTATCCTTGAGGAGTTGAAAAACTTAAAATCAAAATTTAATAATGATTTACCTACAGTTATTATTAATGCTGATGCGATGTCCAACCACCAATCTGTTATAAATGTTATGGAGGCAGCTAGACTGTCTGGTCTTAATAAAGTTACTTTTGCCACAAAAGTTAATTAAACCTCTCAATGCCAGAGTTAAAAAAACAACCTTTAAAGTTTTCAGAATTCAAAGAAATTTATCAACAACTTTTAAGATATGCGCTCAATTATAAATTTTCTTTATTATTGAGTATCATTTTTATGCTGATATTTTCATTAACCAATACAGGTTTTTTAGCACTGCTTAAAGAAATTACTGATAATGGTTTTGATACTGAGAATTCGATCATCAAAATAATGTTGCCCATTTCACTGATGGTACTTATGCTAATTAGGGCCTGTTCATCATTTATGTCTGGGTATCACATGAGGAAAACTTCAAGGGGTGTAGTTGCAGATCTCAGAATTGATACTTTCAAAAAATATCTCAAACTTCCGGTGTCATATTTTGATAACAACAACGCAGGAATGCTCGTTTCAAAATTAACTTATGAAGCAGACCAATTATCAGCAGTTATAACGAGAATCGGTATAACCATAATTAGAGAATCTTTTACTGTAATAGCTTTATTCATATACATGGTTTATTTGGATTGGTTTCTAACTTTAGTTTTTTTATTAATGACACCAGTAATTATCAGATATTTAAAAAAAGTATCACCTCGACTAAGGTCTTTTGGTTTTGAGGTGCAAGAAACCATGGGAAATATGACATCCGCTTCGGAGGAGGCTGTAACTGGACAAAGGGTTATAAAAGTTTTTGGTGCCATAAATTATGAATTTCAAAGATTTACATCGATTGTCAAAAAAAATATGAATATGCAAATTAGATTGGCAAGACTCTCTCTATTTAACAGCATGTTAATAGAAATTATCGCCTCAATTGCTTTGGGAGTAATTGTTTACTATGCGTTGGCAAATTTTACCACTGGTGAATTTGCTGCATTTGTTGGAGCATTGCTAATGATGATTAAACCGATCAAAAGCTTAACTGAAGTTAATGAATCGTTACAAGTTAGTATTGCTGCAGCAAAAAGTATTATGAATGTTTTAAATGAGCGGAATGAAAAAAACCAAGGAAAAAAAGTTTTACCTAATGTTAAAGGCGATATAGAAATCAAAAATCTTTCTTTTCAATATGGAGATAATGATAGAAGTGTTTTGAACCAAATATCATTAAAAATAAAGAGAGGACAGAAAATTGCATTAGTTGGCAAATCAGGTGGAGGAAAAACAACCTTGATGAATCTTCTTCCAAGGTTTTATGATTTTAAAGAGGGTGACATTTTAGTTGATAAAGAAAATATAAAAGATTTAAAACTTGATAATTTGCGCAGCTTTTTTTCTCTAGTAACTCAGGATACTATTTTATTTAACGACACCATACGAAATAACATATGTTATGGAAATCAAATGAGAAAAATTTCTGATAAAAGATTGAATGAAATCATTGATCAATCAAACTGTAGAGAATTTATAGAAAAACTTCCTAATAAGTTGGACAATTTGGTTGGTGATCGTGGGGTTAAACTATCTGGCGGCCAAAAGCAGCGTATTGCAATTGCCAGAGCAATTATCAAAGATGCCCCTATTTTACTTCTTGATGAAGCAACCTCCGCTCTTGATTTAGAGTCTGAAAAACTTGTTCAAGATGCACTAGATCATTTAATGAAAAACAAAACATCAATTATTATTGCTCATCGATTATCAACCGTAAAAAATGCTGACAAGATATTTGTTCTTGATAAAGGATCAATTATTGAATCTGGGAATCATGACGAGCTAATAAGAAAAAAAGGATTCTATTCAAAACTGTATAAAAAAGAATTATCGTAAAAAAAGTCATGTCTATTGAGAAATTTTTTACCGATCAATATTACAAACAAGCCAATTTAATATGGTTACTGATCCCTCTTTCATTAATAAATTATTTTATCTATTATTTAAGAACTGGTCTTTATAAGTTTAATATTTTTAAACAAAAAAATTACCTGTCACAACGATCGTAGTAGGAAATTTAATTGTTGGTGGTTCAGGTAAAACCCAACTTGTCATTTACTTGGCTAAATTATTAAAAAAAAATAATATTAATGTTGGAATCATTTCTCGTGGCTATAAGGGAAGATTTAAAAATACAACAGAAGTCTTTGGTAATTCAAACGCTTTTGATGTAGGTGATGAGGCACTGTTATTGAAACAAAAATTAAATATTCCTGTATTTATAAGTAGATCAAGATTTGAGGCAGGAAATGCATTAATAAAAAAATACAGTGAAACGGATGTAATTATTTCAGATGATGGCCTTCAGCATAAAAGTTTATTTTTTGATTATAAGATTTTAATAAATGATGATCGGTATGTCACCAATCATTTGCTTCTGCCAGCGGGGCCGTTTAGAGAACCATTATCGAAAATTCATAATAATGATATTTTAGTTTTATCAAATAGCTTAGAATCAAAAAAAGACTTTTTTAAATTTTCTCTTAATCATAAAGTAACTAATTTAAAGACAAACGAAGAGATAGCTATGAATAAGCTAACCAATCTACATTTATCAATTGGTATAGGTTATCCGTATCGACTAATAAACTCATTAAAAAAACTATGTAATTTTAAATATCGGATTTATGATGATCATTATTATTTTACAAATAATGATTTTAAAGATAACTTTAATTATCTTATAACTGAAAAAGATTCAGTGAAATGTACAAATATTAAAAATAAAAATATTTGGGTACTAAAATCCGATGCAAGAATGTGTCCAGTGTTTGAAAAAAGATTACTTGGAAAAATTTTAAATGGATAAAAATTTACTTGAATTAATGGTATGCCCGGTGACTAAAGAAAAGCTTATCTACGATAAAAAAAATAATGAATTAATATCAAAGGGGGCAGGCTTGGCATATTCAATAAAAAACGGGATCCCCATAATGCTTGTATCTGAGGCAAGAAAAATCAAATGAGTTTTACTGTTGTTATACCTGCTCGTTTAAATAGCACAAGACTTGAAAATAAGCTTCTTTTAGAAATAAAGAATAAACCACTGTTTATTTATACAGCTGAGCAAGCATCTAAATCAAAAGCCACTAACATTTATATTGCTACAGATAATCATAATATTAAGGACATAGCAGAAAATTTTGGATTTATGTCTATCATGACTGCTGAATCTCATCAATCAGGAACTGATAGGATTAATGAGGCAGCACAAATGCTTTCCCTGAAAGATGATCATGTGTTAGTAAATGTTCAAGGGGACGAGCCTTTAGTAGATTTTAAATTAATTGATGAGCTTGCTGAAAATATTTCAAGTCAGAACCAGTATGTATCCGCATATAAAAAATTTAAAAGTTTCGAAGATTATAAGAATAAAAATAATGTAAAAGTAGCTCTGAATGTGAACAATGAAGCAATAACTTTTTCAAGAAGCATGATTGGCAATTTAAATGATGAAAACTTTATTGATGACCTAATTTATCATCATCTTGGTATTTATGCTTATACAGTCAAGCAGATTAATGATTTTTGTCAGATAGATAGCCCTAAAATTGAAAAAGTTGAAAAATTAGAACAAATGAGGGCAATTTTCAATAACATTCCTATTAAAATGATCGAGTATCATGGTGAAGAAATGATAGGAGTAGATACGATCGAAGATTTTAATAAAGTTAAAATTTTACTTGGCTAAATTGCGTCGTCATCCGTTTCACCGGTTCTAATTCTAATGGCTTTCCCAACAGGGGATACAAAAATTTTTCCATCACCAATTTTTCCAGTGTGAGCAGTATTTTTAATAGTTTCAATTACTTTGTCTACCATTTTATCTGATACAACAATCTCAAGTTTCATTTTAGGCAAGAAGTCAATTACATATTCAGCACCACGATAGAGCTCGGTATGCCCCTTTTGTCTTCCAAAACCTTTAACTTCAGTCACCGTTAAGCCTTCAATACCGACTTCAGCTAGAGCTTCACGAACTTCATCTAATTTAAATGGTTTTATGATTGCATCAATTTTCTTCATATTTTTATCCTAAAAAGTTATTAGTGATTGGAAAACGCCTCTCTCTTCCAAATGCCTTTCTTGTTATTTTTGGTCCAGGGGGGCTTTGCCTTCTTTTAAACTCACTTCTTAATATTAATTTTACAATTTTTTTCACTGTTTGTACCTTAAAGCCCATGCTAATAATCTCATCTGCCGATTGTCCTTCATCAATAAAGAGCTCAATGATTTTATCCAGCTCATCATATGCCGGCAATGAGTCTTGATCTGTTTGATTCGGTTTCAATTCTGCAGATGGGGCACGAGTGATTATTCTTTCCGGAATAATGTTTTCATTTGTATTAATGAATTTACTTATCTTATAAATTAATGTTTTTGGGATATCTTTAATAGGAGCATATGCGCCCACCATGTCTCCATAAAGCGTTGAATAACCAACTGCAGATTCACTTTTGTTGGACGTTGATAGCACAATTCCATTTTTTTTATTCGCCAAAGCCATAAGAATAAGCCCTCGACTTCTTGCTTGAATATTTTCCTCTGTGATGTCTGGCTTAAGATTTTTAAAATCGTCTTTTAAATTTAGATTAATTTGATTTATCAATGTGGATAAATTTTTATCAATAAAATTTACTCCAAGATTTTTTGCAAGTTCTTTTGCATCGTCAATACTGATTTTAGAGGTGTATTTTGATCGCATCATAATACAATTTATGTTTTCTTTATTTATTGCTTTTGATGCAATATATGCAACCAGAGCAGAATCAATTCCACCAGATAAGCCAAGGAAAATATTTTTTATTTTATTTTTTTTAATATAATCTTTAGTGCCTAAAATACATGCATTCAACACACTCTCTTCAATTGATAATACCTTAAGTGTTTTTTCTGGTGAGGATTCCTCAACTACCTTTGTCTGGCATTTGAAGTGATCTAACTGACAGCAGATACTATTATTTTTATTTAACAAAAATGAACCACCATCAAAGACAACATCATCTTGACCACCTACCATATTCAAATAAATTAAATTTGATTTAATTTTCCTATTAATTTTTTTTGCCCTATTGATTCTGAGATTTAGCTTATCAATCTCAAAAGGGGAGGCATTAATGACGATGCATAAATCAATTTGTTTATCTAAGTATTTTTTTTCTAAATCTTTATCCCAAAAGTCCTCGCAAATAAGGATTAAAATTTTCTTATTTTTATATGTAATTATTTTTTGATGATCGTCTGGTGTGAAATATCTTTTTTCATCAAACACTCCATAATTAGGGAGGCATTGTTTGTGCTGATGTTTTATAGTGCTTTGAGAAATGATAAAGGCCGAATTAAATATCTTATTCTTTTTTAAAAGAACACCGCCAATTATTAATAGTTTATTCTTCAAATATGGTTGAAATTCATTAAAGGCTTGTTCTTGTTTCTTAATAAATTCATTATCAAATAATAAGTCATCAGGAGGATAGCCAATTAGGGCTAGCTCGGGTGCAATGAAGATATCTGCATCATTTGAAATAATCTGCTTTTTAATCCAATTAAAATTAGTTTTGATATCCCCCATTATTGGGTTTGATTGAATTAGACAGACCTTCATTAAAAAGTCCCACCATTATCTTTGATAATTTCAACAATTTTTTTATTTTTTTCTTTTAACGCATAAACATAAGGAGTAAGTCCATATTGATCACGTGCTTTTAATTTAACATTGTATTCAATTAACAATTTTACTGATTCATAATCATTATTAAATACGGCAAAATGAATCAAGGGTGTTTTTTGATCATCTTTATGATTGGGGTCAGCCCCTCGTTCAAGAAGAGTATTTGCAATTTTTGGATATTCCTTTTCAATAGACCAAGTTAATGCGGTCCATTTAGACTTATCTTCTGTATGAATATCTGCACCCCGATTTAGTAGCATTTTAACAACATCAATGTTGCCATTGGCACATGCAATCATTAAGGCTGTCCTCCCATTAGGATCTTTTAAAGTAAAATTTGCTTTATTGTCAAGAAGACTTTTTACGACCGCCAAATTTCCTTTTTTTGCCGCAATCATTAAAATTGTCTGACCACTATTATTCCTATTATTTGGGTCAATTCCTGCTTTGATTAGCAAATCAATAGTTTCGCTATGTCCAGCAGATGCAGCAAGACCAAAGGCGGACCATCCGTCTGGGTCTGTGATTTTTGGATCGGCTTTTGCATTTAGCAACAAATTTATAGATTCAGTATAATTTTTTTTTGCTGCATACATCAATGCTGTCCAACCAGAATCATCAGTATGGTTTACTTTTATCTTATTCTTTATTAGTAAATTAATAATCTTCGAATTATTTTTTCTTGCTGCATACATTAAGGCATTTAGATTGTTAGAGTCGACTACGTTAACATCGGCACCACTCTTTAGTATGGCTTTTACTGTCTCGATATCATCTTTTGCTGATGCAGTTAAAAGATAATTAACCTCTTCAGAGGAAGAGTGTAAAGAAAAGAAAACAAATGCAAGAATAAAAATAAATTTATGCATTATTCATTGCTAACATAATAGCATCACCAATTTCCGCGGGGGAGTTAGCAATTACAGCACCTGCTTTTCTTAAGGCATTAATTTTATCAATTGCTTTTCCGCTCGTCTTTGAAATTATTGCCCCTGCATGTCCCATTCTTTTACCCTCAGGTGCTGTCATACCTGCAATGTATGACGCAACAGGCTTTGTAATTCTTTCTTTGATATAATCTGCAGCTTCTTCTTCATCACTACCACCAATCTCGCCAACAAGAATAATTCCATGAGTATCCGGATCATTCTCAAAAAAATCTAGACACTCAATAAAATTTAGCCCTTTAATCGGATCTCCACCAATACCGATACATGTAGATTGACCTAATTTGTTGCTGGTTGTTTGATTGACAGCCTCATAGGTGAGAGTTCCAGATCTTGAAACAATTCCGATCTTACCAGGAAGATGAATACTACCCGGCATAATTCCTATTTTACATTCCCCTGGTGTAATTATTCCTGGGCAATTAGGACCTATTAAGATCGAGCGATTACTATTAATGATTGATTTGACTTTGAGCATGTCAAAAGTAGGAATACCTTCAGTAATACAGACAATAATCTCTATGCCAGCCTCGCTAGCCTCAATGATAGAATCTGCAGCAAATGCTGGTGGAACATAGATCATGGTTGCATTCGCCTGTGTTTGATTCACAGCCTCTTTCACCGTATTAAAAACTGGTAAATTAAGATGTTTGCCTCCACCTTTGCCTGGCGTGACACCACCCACTAAATTAGTTCCATAGTTTAAACATTGCTCAGAGTGGAAAGTGCCTTGTTTTCCAGTGAATCCTTGACAAATTAAACGAGTTTTTGAATCAACTAGGACAGACATTATTTTTGATCCTTGGCATATGTCACAGCAATTTTTGCTGCATCATTTAAATTATCTGCTGAATGTATATTGAGTTTGCTCTCTTTAAGTAATTTTTTACCATCATCGACATTAGTTCCCTCAAGTCTGACAACAATCGGTATTGAAACGCCAACATCTTTCGCAGAATTTATAATACCTTCGGCAATAACATCACATCTCATGATCCCGCCAAAGATATTAACCAAAACAACCTTTACATTTTTATGGGAAAGTAAAATTCTAAATGCTTTTGAAACTGTTTCTGCAGATGCACCACCACCGACATCTAAAAAGTTTGCAGGCGACCCTCCGGAATGTTTTATCAAATCCATGGTGGCCATTGCAAGTCCTGCACCATTAACCATACAACCAATATCACCATTTAAGGCAATATAATTTAATCCAGCATGATGAGCTTCGGCTTCCTTTGAATCATCCTGTGACCAGTCGCGAAGTTCACTTAATTTTTTTTGTTTATAGAGGGCGTTATCATCGATACTAATCTTGCAATCAAGGGCTATAAAATCATTAGCATCATTAATAACCAATGGATTAATTTCTAAAAGTGATAAATTATTTTCTGTAAAAAGTTTATAAGCCGACTTAGCAAATTTATTAAATTTTCCTGCTAAATCAGCACTAAATTTTAATGAGTTTGCCAACCCTCTTGTTTGATAGTCCATTAAGCCAGTTATGGGGTTACAAAATTCTTTAAGTATTAAATCAGGACTTTTTTTACTGATCTCTTCTATTTCCATGCCGCCTGCGCTTGAAACAACAAGGCAAACTTTCTCTTTTTCACGATCAATTAGGATAGAAAAATAAAGCTCATTGATAATATTTTCTGTTTCTTCAAACAAAATTTTACGAACGGGTTGTCCGGATGGTTGATTTTGATACGTAACTAAATTTTTACCCAGAAGCTTAGAAGAAAATTCGAGCGCTTCTTCTTTAGACTTTACAACTTTAACGCCTCCAGATTTTCCTCTTCCTCCTGCATGAATTTGGGCCTTTAAAACGACAGGATTTTTTATATCTTTTGCTAAAGCATTTACTTCACTTAAAGTCTCAGCAACTTTGCCATAAGGGGTTTGAATCTCATATTTTCGAAGTAGCTCTTTTGCTTGATATTCGTGTAAATTCATCGTCGTTAATCAGTTAAAACATAATGATATCAGATTGGTAAGAGTTGTATAATGTGTGCATGGAAAATTACTTGATTTGTAACGAGGATCTTCATCGATTTATTGATGAACATAAAATTAGTCATTTTGAGGATGATGTAAAAAAACTTGACAATCAATTTAGCACTTTTGAAAGTAACTCTAATTTTTTTATAGAGAATAAGAAAAAACTGACTTCATCTGAGACTCAGTTTTTTCTCAACATAAAAAAAACAATTAAAGATTTTAAACTTCTTGTTTGTGATATGGATTCCACACTCATTCAAAATGAGTGTATTGATGAAATAGCCGAACTTCTTAATTTAAAAAAAGAAATATCTGAAATTACTGAGTTAACCATGCAGGGACAATTATGTTTTGATGAAAGTATAAAGAAAAGGGTAGGGCTATTAAAAGGAATTAATGTTGCATCATTTGAAAAAATTATTAATGAAAAAATAAAATTTCAGCCTCATGTCAATGAATGGATAAATTATGCTAAATCTCACGATTTAATTACTGTTGTTGTTTCTGGCGGCTTTACGTATTTTGTTGATTATGTAAAAAAATCTTTATCTATGGACTACGCTTTTTCTAATACCTTTGAAGTTTTTAATAATGAATTAACTGGAAATCTGGTTGGTGAGATAGTTAATGCTGAGAAAAAAGCTGAACTGACCCTAAAAATTGCAAACCAACACGGTATTAAGAAAGGTCAAATCATGGTGATAGGTGATGGTGCGAATGATATTAATATGTTTAATGAATCTGGCTTGAGTATATCTATGCATGGAAAACCAGTATTGGATAATCTTGTTACCTGGTCGGTAAAAAAAGGTTATTACAAAACTCTTTTGGATCTATTCAAGTATATGGAAAGAGAATAAAAAAAGCATCTCATTGAGATGCTTTTATAGGAAATTAGTGTTTATTAATTAAAAGCACTTGCCTTCACAACCCTCTTCGCTTACTCCCAGAGTAATAAGATATTTAGCCATATCTTCCTTACCATCATCTTTAAGTGCCCTCACAATAGAAACATCGCCTTTAAGCTTCTTATTAATATCAATACCTTTTTCTGCAAGGTATTTAGCCATTTCTTTGTTACCATTAAATGCAGCATGATGAAAACCAGTCATCCTAGTCACAGGGTGAATGTAATCAATGTCAGCACCTTTTTCAGTTAAATATTTTAGGATTTCAAATTGATTTTTTGCAGCAGTAATTAGGAATGGAGTCCAAGCAAAATATTTGTCTTCTAATGGGACAGCTTTTTGTTCAACATACATCTTGACTGTTTTTAAGTCACCATCATTTAGCGCACCGGTAAATTCCAATTCTTCAGGATCGGTTAATCCTGCGTATGCATTAAGACTTAAAATTAACAAAAATAAACTAAATAATTTTTTCATAACATTCCTAACTGTTCTTTAAATAATAATATGCATTAGTAAACATTTTAAACCAAGGCCCATATCCGCTATTTTTATCTCGAGACCAAGTGTTTTGATCCGATCTAAACACACGCTCCGGATGAGGCATCATGATATTAAAACGTCCATCATCATTGGTAAAACCTGTTACACCATCAACTGAACCATTTGGATTTAATGGGTAATGTGTTGTTACCTCATTCAAGTTTGTGACATATTGTAATGTAATTTGTTCCTTTTGACTCATTTCTTTATGATCATTTGGATTAGAGAAGAAAGCTCTTCCTTCGCCGTGGGCTGTAATCACAGGAATAGAGGAGTTTTCCATTTCATTAAAAAAGATAGAATTATTTTTTGGTATTTTTACCGTCACCACTCTTGATTCAAACTGATCAGATAAATTTTTCACAAATTTTGGCCATTTGTCTGCACCCGGGATAATAGATTTAAGGTTAGACATCATCTGACATCCATTACAAACCCCCAAGGCTATTGAGTTTGACTGATTAAAGAAGGACGTAAACTGATCCCGCAGCATTGGGTTGTTGAGGATCACTTTAGACCAACCTTCTCCTGCACCCAGGACATCACCATATGAAAAACCGCCGCAAGCAACAAAAGCTCTAAAATCTGTAATGGTATAATTTCCGTCCATTAGGTCTTGCATATGAACATCGATTGTATCGAATCCGGCGTAATAGAAAGCAGCTGCCATCTCATAATGACCATTAACCCCCTGTTCACGAAGGATCGCTATTTGAGGTTTTTTGGTGCCCGCGATGGATGTAAACTTTAACTTAAACTTTATATCTGATCGAATTCCAGGGTCATTGTTATCATCCACAAGGCTTAACTCTTGTGCTGCTAGTTTGGCATTGTCACGAATTGATTGAATGTGATAGCTGTTTAGCGACCATATTTTCTCAAGCTCAGATCTTTGTTCTAGAATAAAATCTGAACCGTGCTTAATGTTGATTTGATTTAAATGATTTATTTTTCCAATATTAAAGATATATTTAATATTTTTTTCTCGAAACAAATTAATGATTTCCTCTTCATTTTTTTTGTCTACTTGTATGACTGCACCTAGCTCTTCCGAGAATAAAATATTTGGATATTCTGCATTAATCTGAGATAAATCGATATCAATTCCACAACGAGAGGCAAATGCCATTTCAGATAATGTCGCAAACAAACCGCCATCTGACCTATCATGGTAGGCATAAATTAAATTTTGATTTATGAGTTGTTGAATAACGTCACAGAAGCCAACTAATATTTTTGGATCATCAATGTCAGGACATTCTGATGACATAGTATTATTCACCTGCTCAGCAATCGATCCACCGATTCTGTATTGATTCATACCTAAATCAATATACAAGAAGATGTAATCATCTTGCCTAATAAATTCAGGCGTACATGTTTTTTGAATATTTTCACATTCAGAAAATGCTGTAACAATTAGTGAAAGGGGAGAGGTGACGACCCTATCATTCCATTTTGTTGTCATGGACATGGAATCTTTGCCGACAGGAATTGATATCCCTAATTGTGGGCAAAGCTCCTCACCGACAGCATGCACCGCAGCAAAGAGATTGTTATCTTCATCATCATCACCGCTTGCTGCCATCCAGTTGGCTGATAATTTAACATTAGTAATATTTCCTATATTAGCGGCAACTATATTGGTGATAGCCTCCGCTACAGCCATTCGAGCAGATTTTTTTGCATTGGATATAGCTAATGGGGTTCTTTCTCCTATAGCAAAAGCTTCACCTGTTACATCTTCAAAAGAAAATTTTGTCACAGCAACATTTGATACTGGTGTTTGCCATGGTCCCACCATTTGGTCTTGAGCAATCAGTCCAGTAACAGATCTATCTCCAATCGTTATTAAAAACTTCTTTGAAGCTACTGAAGGGTGTGAAATAACTTTTTTATATAAATCTTTGTCATTTATCTTGGATGATTTTGGAATATCCTTTTCTATTTTTTTTGGAATTTTTTTTAATAATTTTGGTGGTTTTCCTAGTAGAACGTCAAGGTCCATATTAACAACATCTTGATTTAGTAAATTATCCTTAACGTGAATATGACGATTTTTCTTCGCTTTACCTATGACTCTAAAAGGACAACGTTCTCTATCACAGATTTTTTTAAATAAATCTAACGATTGTTGATTAATAGCCAATACGTATCTTTCCTGTGACTCATTGCACCACAATTCATGAGGGGCCATGCCTTTCTCTTCGGTATCAATATTCCTAATATCAAACTCCGCTCCGACCTCGCCATCATTAATGAGCTCAGGAAATGCATTAGATAGCCCTCCAGCGCCAACGTCATGGATACTTAAAATAGGATTGTCTTCTTGTAACTGCCAACATCGATCAATAACTTCTTGAGCCCTTCTTTGAATTTCAGGATTACCTCTTTGCACTGATGCATAATCTAAACTTTCGTCATTAGATCCACTATCCATTGAGGATGCAGCTCCTCCTCCGAGCCCAATCAACATGCCAGGACCACCAAGTTGAATTAATAATACATTTTCATCAAGAAGCTTCTTGTGAGTATGGTTATCACTGATGTTACCTACGCCGCCAGCCAGCATGATGGGCTTATGGTATCCATATTTTTTTCCATCAACTTTTTGCTCAAACACCCTAAAGTACCCTGCAATATTGGGCCGTCCAAATTCATTATTGTATGATGCACCCCCTATCGGTCCATCAATCATAATATCTAATGGAGAGGATATGTGATCTGGTTTTTCAGGAGCTGTTTCCCAAGGAAGAGAGTAGTTAGGTATATTTAAATTTGATACGGAGAATCCAGTCAGACCTGCTTTTGGTTTTGAACCTCGCCCTGTCGCCCCCTCATCTCTTATTTCACCACCCGAACCTGTAGCAGCTCCAGGAAAAGGGGAGATTGCTGTTGGATGATTATGGGTTTCAACCTTCATAAGATAATGAGTCTTTTCCGAATGAGGTTTAAATTTATTATCTCTGCCTGGATAAAAACGATTAATTTTTTTACCCTCTATGATTGAGGAATTATCAGAGTAGGCAACGATAGTTTTTTTTGGGTTTTTGTTATGCGTATTTCTAATCATTTGGAATAAAGATTTTTCTTGATCTTTTCCATCCATATTCCATGAAGCATTAAAGATTTTATGACGGCAATGTTCCGAATTGGCTTGTGCAAACATCATCAGTTCGGCATCAGTAGGGTTTTTGTTAATTTTTAAAAAGTTTTGATATAAGTACTGCACTTCATCCTCTGATAAAGCCAAACCATTTTTAATATTGTAATCATGAAGAATATTGATTCCATTATTCAAGATATCTACTGACTGAAGGGGTTTAGGATCCTCTTGAATAAATAGTTTATGTCCATCAATTTGATCATATATGATAGTTTCAGTCATACGGTCAAAACAGTTTCGTGAAATTTCTTCAATTTCTTTTTGCACCAAATCTTTTTCTGAGATTAAATTTATTAATAATCCACGCTCAATTTTTGTAATCTTTAAACCACATCGTTTAGCAATGTCGGTTGCTTTTGAGGCCCATGGGGATAAGGTTCCGAATCTTGGAATAATAATAAATTTATGTTTTGATGTTGAACCGCTTTCTCTTGGTTCACCATAGATGAGGAGGTTTTCAAGAGTTTTAATGTCATCCAAAGATGGCTCATCAATAAATTCAGCATAATGAATATATTGACTATGGAGATTTACAATCTGACTATGTGATGAGCTAATCTTTTTTAGTAGCTTTTCTTCTTGGTTTTTGGAAAGTGCCGTCTGGCTACAATGATAATGAATCACTTGATGATAGGTATATTAATTAAAGTAACATTTTAACAGATAGCATGCTTTTTTTTCGCACCAATCTTGCTTAATTATCAATATAAAAATAATAAACTTTGATAGGTTACAAAGCTAATAACCCATGCCAGTAATAAAGACCATATCAGCGATGTCAGGACTAATTTTTTACTTTTTGATTGATTCTTAATGACCGCAATGGTTGACAAGCATGGAGTATAAATTAGAGTAAAAATCATAAAGCTTATAGCTTGTTGCCAAGTTATGTAATTGAACAGTAAGTCTGGAAGAGTGCTGTCATTTCCAGAAAAAATAACTGCAAGAGCTCCAATCACAATCTCTTTAGCAATGAAACCAAAAATCAGAGCAATAATTAGTTTGTCATTAATCCCGATTGGATCAAAAATTGGGTTGAGTGCTTTACCAATAGAGTCAGCAACACTTAATTCTGGTGAAATATAGACGTTCGTCAGAAGCCAAACGACAATAACCCCTCCTAAAATAAATTTTGATGCTCTTGTTAAAAAATGTTTGACCTCATGAGAGGCTGTTAGCATATTTTGTCTGAGGGTTGGTAATTGATAGGCTGGCATTTCGATAAGAACTGATTCATTATCCGCTTGGTCTTTTTTAAAAATTATTGCTGTGAAAAGGATTAGTAAAAAGCTGATGATATACATTAAAAACAATATCAATCCACCAATTCTTGGTTCAAAAAAAATCGCTGTAAAAAATAAAAAGACTTGCAGTCGTGCAGAGCACAATGAAAATGGAATAATAAGCATGGAAAGATAGCGGATGGATTTAGAACGCATTATTTTTGTTCCCATCAAAGCTGGCACATTACATCCAAAACCAAAGAGAATCATCACAAAACTGCGACCATCCAGACCCATTTTCTCCATCATGCGATCCATTACAAATGCAGCCCTTGAAAGATAGCCGCTATTTTCTATAAATGACATCATTAGAAAGAAAATAACGATGACGGGCACAAAAGTAAGCACGGTTGTGATTCCAAGATATATTCCATCATATACAAAAGAGGACAGTAGGTTAGGCAACCATGGATTTAAATTTGATTGTAATAAGCCTCCAAAATAATCAAATACACCTCCAAGGAGATCTTGAATTGGTTCTGCTACACCATAAATAATTTGAAATAGAAAAAAAAGCGTAATAAAGAAAATGGGCAACCCTAAGTAAGGATGAAGAAAAAATTTATCCAGTTTCTCAGTAGTTGAGGTATCCAATGTCCTGGGAAAAGATACGTAATTTTTAATTTCACTTTCTGAGAATTTTTTTGACTTCTCTTTTGTTTTTTTTAATTCTTGTTTTTTTGATAAAAACTCATATCCCTCTTTAAATTTTGCGCTAATGGGATGAATCGGCACTTGAAGCCGGTTTTGCAATTTTTCAAAATGTATCTTGATGCCATTCTTTTTAGCCTCGTCATGCATATTGCATAAAATTCGTAGGTTGAATCCCATATTCAATAATTCGGTAGCTAAAATAATTTGTCGATCAATTTGAGTTGAATTGAGAATAAAAAATATTTCATCAATTTGATTATTTTTTAAGAATTCGTGGACAACAACTTCATCATCAGATCCAGAATGTAATGAGTAAACACCCGGAAGGTCAATAAGCTCTACAATTTCGCCAAATATTAATGTTCTAACGCTTTCAACATCTACAGTCACTCCAGACCAATTTGCAATTCTTGCCGATGCCCCGCTGATTGAATTAAAGAAGGTAGACTTACCTGAATTAGGCATTCCAATGAGAGCAATTTTTTTCATTGAGGAATGACCTTAATTTTTGCTGCATCTATAGCTCGAATCATAAAAGATGATGTATTCACCTTGATGCATATTGGACCGTTATTGGATTTATGAAGCACACACACTGTCTTATTAATTTTTAATCCTAATGCGGCCGCTTTTAATGTAAAAGAGGGTTGGTGATCAATTTCAACAATAGTAGCAAAAGAATTTTGAGAAAGTTCGGATAATAATCTAATTTGAGATTTCTGCATTTCGTTTCAATTCTTTAATGTGATCTTTTAATTTTCTTTTTATTAAGTCATCTTCCAAGCGTTTTTTTATTTCACTAAGTTCAGGAGGTGTGAGTGGTTTTTTGTCGGTTAATTTAAAAACATGCCAACCGAACTGAGTTTGGAAAGCGCCGCTTAATTCATTTATTTGAAGATTTTTGATTTCATTAGCAAATGATTCAACCATATCCTCCAACCTAAACCAATCAAGATCGCCACCTTTTTCAGCTGAGGCTTTGTCGATAGAAAAGCTTTTAGCCAGATCTGAAAAATCATTTCCTATTTCAATTTTACCAATTAAAGATTGGGCCTCGTTTTTTGTTTTTACTAAAATATGTTGTCCTTTGTATTCTTGTTCATTAAATTGCTTTATAAAATTTTTATAGGCTAAGTCAATATCTTCATTTGAAATGGGATGTTCTTTAATGTATTTTTTTAAATATTCTGTATAGGCCATCTCCATAAAAGTAAGCTCTACTTTTGAAAGAAATTTTGTTTCGCTGGTAATGCCTTCTTTTGTGGCTGCATCGGTTAATATCTCTAGCTCAATCAGTCTATCAATAATATTTTTCTTCATTTCCTCGTCGATGTCTCTTCCTTGGGATTTTAGTTCATTGGAAATGTAATCAATTAAATTAGGATTTAATGACTGGGAATTAACTGTAATCGTTGTCTCGGCAAAAACAGAAGGACAGATAAAAATTAACAATATGATTAAATTAAATTGATATTTCATTTTTCAACTTTAATTTGTAATGCATGAATTCTTTGAGGGATTAGGTCTTCAAGTAAAGCATAAATTTGCCTGTGTGATTGAATGCGGTTTTGTTTTTCTAATAAATTACTTTTGATGATGATGGTATAGTGACCACCTCCTGAATTTCCTGCATGCCCCTGATGCAAATGTGAATCATCGATAATTTCGAGTCTCACTGGATTAAGTGATGTGAGTCTTTTTTTTATTTCGTCAATCATGATTAAGGAAAAACTTTCTTGAACGGCTGAACAGTAAAAGAATGATATATCCCGTTAGTAACATAGGGATCATTTTGAGCCCACTCTTTTGCATCCTCTAAACAGTCAAATTCAGCAATAACTAAACTGCCTTCATATCCATTCGGTCCTGGATCCTCATTATCAATTGCAGGTAAAGGACCTGCAACCATAAGCCTTCCTTGATTTAATAAAGCTTTAAGGCGCTCAATATGATCAGGCCTTGTATTTAATCTTTTTTCAAGTGAGTTCGGATTATCTTGGCTGTGAATCACATACCACATTATTTATTTTCCTTAGAAATATATAGTGCTAGGTAAATCATAAAAATGAATAGTAAAAAGGTAATGCCAAATAATTTAAAATTTACCCAGGTATTCTCATCGAAATTAAATGCGACATAAAGATTTAAAATGCCTATACCAATCATAAATATAATGACGTTCATGCTAATATGATTCCAGGCATGATCTTGCAACTTAACTTGTTTTCCTAACATTTGCTTCATTAAGTTTTTCTTGAATAAAAATTGACTGACAATTAAGACCAATGCAAATAACCAATAGATAGCAGTCGGTTTCCACATTATAAAAGTATTATCTTTTAATAATATGGTTAGACCTCCCAAAATAGTAATGAGCAGGGTGTTGATGAGCACCATTTTTTCAATCTTTTTCTTAATTAGATAAGTAGTGATTGCTAAAAAGATGCTGACTATAATTGCACTAAAAGTGGCATAAAAAATATCTGTGTATTTGTATACGACAAAAAATATAATTACTGGTAAGAGGTCTATAAAAAATTTCATAATAAATCACTGACATGTTGTTGAAACTATAGTACATTTAAATTAAATGTATATAGTTGATCTTCATTCTCATTCTAACGTATCTGATGGTATTTTGAATCCCGATGAGTTAATAACCTACGCTGCAGAAAAAAAAGTTAATATGCTTGCCTTAACAGATCATGATGATATTGCGGGCTTAGAAATTGCCAAAAAAAAATCTTCGGAATTGGGGATCCACTTTATTAATGGTGTTGAGATATCTGTATCATGGCGAAATCGAACCATACATATGGTTGGCCTTGATTTTGATCACAAAAATAAAAATCTAGCTCAAGGATTGGAGAAAATTCGAGAGGGAAGAATTAATAGAGCAAAAAAAATCGCATACGGGTTAGCTATGGTAGGTATCCCAAACGCTTATGATGAAGCCAAAAAGTTTGCTAGCCACCAGGTAATAGGCCGGGTCCATTTCGCACAATTTTTAGTGTCCAAGGGCTTTAGTAAGAATGTCAAAACGGTTTTTAATAAATACATGACTAAAGGCAAGCCAGGTTATGTTGATCATCAATGGGCCAGCCTTGAAGACGCGGTCAATTGGATTAACAATGCAGGAGGCAAAGCAGTGATAGCACATCCAGGACGCTATGACATGGGAAGTAAATTGTACCCACAATTTTTCCAAGAATTTAAAGAGCTTGGTGGGGCAGGGATAGAGGTTATTTCTGGCAGCCAAAGTCTTAATCAAATTGATTATTTTGCTGATTACGCAGAACGACATGAGCTATATGGTTCAGTAGGATCAGATTTTCACGGGTATGGTGTATCCCACAGAGATCTTGGCCCAACATACCAGCTTCCTGATAAAGTAAAACCGATATGGTCTCAATTTTTAACCACAAATTGATATAATTCTTAAATATGGAGCTTAGCCCAATTCAATATTTTACTATTTCGATCATACCAGTCTTATTGGCCATAACAGTTCATGAGGCAGCTCACGGATATGCAGCGAAACATTTCGGGGATAAAACAGCTTATTTTCTCGGACGCATTACATTAAATCCCATAAAACATATTGATCTTGTTGGGACAGTGGTTATTCCCGGCATGCTACTTTTTTTGAGCGCTCCTTTTCTTTTTGGATGGGCTAAACCTGTACCAGTGAATTTCTCAAATTTAAATAACCCAAAAAAAGACATGATGTGGGTGGCACTTGCTGGACCAGCCTCCAACCTCCTTATGGCAATTATTTGGGCAATTATTTTAGGCTTATTTAAGTCATCTGGATCTAGTTATGCATTATTTATTATTGGAATGGCTCAGGTAGGAATCATGATCAATCTAGTTTTAATGTTGTTGAATTTATTACCCATTCCGCCATTAGACGGGGGGCGAATGGCAGTAAGCTTACTTCCTTCACCATGGTCATATAAGCTAGCATCGATTGAGCGTTATGGAATGTTCATATTAATTTTTTTAATTGTAAGTGGATTGCTATCAGCAATTCTATTGCCATTACTAAGATTTTTCCAAGGGACATTGATTGGTATTTTTGTTTAATTTAAAGGGTAGTTTAAAAAGATATGGCGATTGAAAGAATTGTCTCCGGAATGAGACCAACTGGAAATTTACATTTGGGTCATTACAACGGCGTATTAAAAAATTGGATACAACTTCAACACGAAAGTGAATGTTTTTTTTTCGTAGCTGACTGGCATGCATTAACCACCCATTATGATTCTCCTGAGGTGATAGAGCAAAATGTATGGGAGATGGTTATTGATTGGTTGGCTGCTGGAATTGACCCCGCTCACGCTACTGTTTTTATTCAGTCAAAAGTGCCTGAGCATGCAGAGCTCCATACACTGTTAAGTATGATTACCCCACTAGGATGGCTAGAACGTGTTCCCACTTACAAAGACCAACAAGAAAAACTGAGCGCAAAGGATTTATCAACTTATGGTTTTTTAGGTTACCCCTTATTACAAAGTGCAGACATTTTAATTTATAAGGCCACTCAGGTTCCAGTAGGAGAAGATCAAGTTCCACATGTTGAATTTACTCGTGAGGTTGCTCGACGCTTCAACCACCTTTATGGAAAGGAACCAGGTTATGAAGAAAAAGCACAACTGGCTATAAAAAAACTTGGCTCAAAAAAGGGAAAGCTTTACCATGAATTAAAAGATGCCTATCAGGAAGAAGGTGATGATCAAGCCTTGGAGGCTGGACAATCATTGATCGAAGAGCATCAAAGTTTAAGTATTGGTGACAAGGAGAGATTGTTAGGTTATCTGGAAGGTGGAGGAAAAATTATCCTGCTTGAACCTGAATACAAACTGGCACCTGCTTCAAAAATGATTGGTTTAGATGGACAGAAGATGTCGAAATCTTATAACAACACAGTTGCTCTGAGAGAATCAGTTGAAGATGTTCAGAAAAAAATTAAAACAATGCCTACAGACCCTGCAAGAGTCAGAAGAACAGATCCGGGCGATCCAAAAAAATGTCCAGTATGGCAACTACATCAAGTTTACTCAAAAGATGATGTTCAAGATTGGGTTCGTAAAGGGTGTTCTTCAGCCGGAATAGGATGTATTGAGTGTAAACAACCTATCATAGATGCGATTACCAAAGAACTTAAACCTATGCAAGAAAGAGCAATTCACTACGTTGAAAATCCAGATTTGGTTAAAAGTGTAGTTGCTGAAGGTTGTGAAAAAGCAGGCAAATTAGCACGGGAAACTATGCGTGAAGTTCGCGAAGCTATGGGCCTTGATTTTTAATGGAAACGATAGATAACCCTATCAATCCTAATCTGCAAGCTAAAATTCATGGCGAATTAATTGCTGAATTTCCCCAAGACTTATACATTCCTCCGGATGCTCTAGAAGTTTATCTTGAATCTTTTGAAGGCCCCCTAGATTTACTTTTATATCTAATTAAAAAAAATAATTTAGATATTCTTAACATTCCAATGCTAAGTCTGACAAAACAGTACATGGCTTATGTTGAAAAAATGAAAGAGATTAAATTGGAGCTCGCCGCAGATTATCTTTTGATGACCGCTATGTTAATTGAAATTAAGTCTAGAATGCTAGTCCCAAAACCAGATTCAATTGAGGATGATGAAGAAGACCCTAGATCAGAGCTAGTAAGAAGATTAATTGAGTATGAGCTTGTAAAAGAAGCAGCAGTTAATTTGAACACAATCCCCCAATTAGGTCACGATAGGCTTCCGCCTGAGGTATATTATCAAAGAGAGATTAAAAATCATTATCCGGACGTCTCTATTCATGACCTTTTTGAAGCTTGGCAAAACGTTGTAAAGAGAGCTAGGCAGTTAAAAAATCATACCATTGATCGGTCCGAACTGTCTGTTAGGGAATATATGAGTGAAGTTTTGAGAATGTTTGATGATAACGAGAAGGTTGATTTTGATGATTTGTTTTTAAAAGAGGATCAGCCATTACAAAAAATGGTAGTCTGTTTTCTTGCAATTTTAGAGTTGGCAAAAGAGTCACTAATAAAAATTTTTCAGCAAAGTAATTATTCAAAAATATATTTGATGAGAGCATAGTATGGAAATAAATTCGAAATTAAAAGATGTCCTTGAGGTCGCTCTTCTAACTACTCAAAAGCCACTGTCGATTGATGATTTGCAAAAACTTTTTGATAAAAAAATTGAGCGTTCAACTTTACGCATGCTCCTCGATGAGTTAAAAAATGACTGGGATAAAAAAACACTAAATTTAATAGAGGTATCCTCGGGGTATAGATTTGAAGCAAAACAACAGTTTGTTGAAAATTTGATGAGAATGAACCCCGATAGGGCTCCAAAATACTCAAGAGCGGTTATGGAAGTATTAGCAATCATTGCATACCGACAGCCGGTAACAAGGGGTGATATTGAGTCAATTAGGGGAGTAGCTATAAATCCCAATGCTATTCGGCAGTTAGTTGAAAGAGAATGGATTGATATAGTTGGCGTAAAGGAGACTCCGGGAAGGCCAGGTTTATATGGAACTACAAAACACTTTTTAAATGATTTTGGTTTGACCAACCTATCAGATTTACCTGATATTGAAAAATTTGAGGAACAGCTCAATTTAGATTTAGTTGAAAATCAAAATCTCCAGCAAAATGATTCGCAAGCCTCAATCTCGAATGAGTCATCAGATGGCCAAGAATAGCTCTGTAGAAGAGTTGGAGAATAAAAAGGAAAGGATTCAAAAATTTCTTGCCAACATGGGAATGGGCTCAAGAAGGTCTATTGAAGAGCTTATTAAGCAGAAAAAGATTACTGTTAATCAAAAACCAATTGATTTAGGTCATATGGTTTACGGTAATGAAATCATTCATATTAATGGTAGAAGAATATATTTTAAGAATACCGAAAAAAGAGAATCCCGTTTAATTATTTATCATAAGCCTGAGGGTGAAATCGTCTCTCATTCTGACCCTAAACATCAAAAAACTGTTTTTCAAAAATTACCTAAAGTTAAAAATGGTAAGTGGATATCTATTGGCCGGCTCGACATCAATACCTCCGGACTGTTGCTAATTACCAATGATGGAAAATTGGCAAATCACATGATGCATCCCAGCCAACAAATCGATAGAGAGTACTCGGTAAGAATTTTGGGAGAAGTGACCGAGGACATTATTAATAACATCAGAAAAGGGGTTAAGCTGGATGATGGTATTGCTCATGTAGAAACCTTTGAACATACAGGTGGTGATGGTGCTAATCAATGGTTTAGGATTATTTTAAAAGAGGGGAGGAATAGAGAAATAAGGCGGTTAGTTGAGTCACAGAATTTAAAAGTTAGTCGACTGATTCGAACACGATATGGACCATTAAATCTTCCATCTCATCTAAAGCGAGGCCAATTCATGGAGATTGAAAAGAAAAATCTTGAAAAGATTTTTAAAATGCTTGGGATGAGTTGAGCGGAATTAATCTTAAGAATTAACTACACAAAATTTTAATCAACGATAGCTTATAAATTTCTTTGAGCTTTTCAATGTCATCTATATTTACGTGTTCATTTATCTTGTGGATTGAGGCATTGATTGGACCGAACTCAACAACCTGCTTACAAATTTTTGCTATAAAACGACCATCTGATGTCCCCCCTGTTGTAGAAACTTCTGGCGTTAGACCAGTGACATCAGATATGGCAGAGGTTAATACATCAGTTAGGATCCCTTTTTCAGTCAAATAAGGCTCGCTTGGGATTTCCCAATTTAGCTCATATTCATCAGCATGTTTTTTAACAACCATCTCCACCTCATTTTTCAATTGATCGGGAGTGCATTCGGTAGAATGACGGAAATTAAATTGTATTGTTACATTCCCAGGAACCATATTTGTGGCACCTGTTCCAGCATTTATATTAGAAACTTGCCATGATGTCTTTGGAAAATATTCATTTCCATTATCCCAGGATATTTTTTTAAGTTCATCAATGATTGAGGCAGATCGATGAATCGGATTATCAATCAAATGTGGGTATGCAATATGTCCTTGTATTCCTTTTACAATTAATGTTGCAGAAAGCGAACCACGCCTACCATTTTTTATAGTATCTCCAAACTTTTCAGCACTGGTGGGCTCACCTACAATACAATAATCAATGTCTTGATTATTGTGAATAAAATGTTCAACAATCTTTTTGGTCCCATCGGTAGCAATGCCTTCCTCATCAGAGGTTATAAATAGACCTATCGATCCCTTATGATCTGGAAATTCAGCTGTGAACTCGTTAATTGCAACGATAAAGGCAGCAATAGATGATTTCATATCTGCCGATCCCCTTCCATAGAGTAAACCTTCTTTTTCTGTAGGAATAAAAGGGTCGCTATGCCACTTGTCTAATGGACCTGGAGGAACAACATCAACATGGCCTGCAAAGATAACAGAGGGGTTGGATTCCCCTCTTTTAGCATAAAGGTTTGACACTCCATTGCTATCAATACTCTGGTATTCAAAGTTTAGATTTTTTAATTCAGACTTGATGACATTAATGCAACCATTATCATTAGGAGTAATGGAGTCAATTTCAATTAAGCGCTTAGCGATATCTAAAGTTTTTGTCATATAAATTCTTTTTGGTATTTTTCTTCATCATAACCTAAAAGTACTACATTTTTATTATTGACCACGACTGGTCTTTTCATAACCGATGGCTTTTGAAGAATTAACTCGATTATACCTTTGGTTGTATTAATGAGCTGCTTGTCACTATCAGCTAAATTTCTCCAGGTGATCCCTCTTTGATTGACAAATATCAAAGGATTTAAATCATGTGGTAGGTTTTGAAACCATTGATTTAGATGCTCAGAGGTTAAATCTTTTTTGACATCAATAAAATTAAAATCAATCTTATTTAGCACGAGCCAATCAAGAGCTTTTTTTACCGTATTGCAATTTTTAATACCAAACAGCTCTATCAATTTTAAACACCTCGAAGTAATTCGTTGATGCCAACTTTACCCAATGTTTTTTCATCAACTTTTTTCACAATAACGGCACAATAAAGACTGTAGGATCCATCTTTGGAAGGTAAATTTCCTGAGACCACTACTGAACCTTTTGGTATGCGTCCAAAGGTAATTTCACCTGTTTCACGATCCAATATTTTTGTAGATTGACCAATATAAACCCCCATGGAGATAACGACGTTGTCTTCAACAACGACTCCTTCTACAACTTCACTTCTCGCCCCAATGAAACAATTGTCACCAATAATCGTTGGACCTGCTTGAATTGGTTCAAGAACTCCACCAATCCCAACACCGCCTGATAAGTGAACATTTTTACCTATTTGAGCACAAGAACCGACTGTTGCCCAAGTATCCACCATTGTTCCTTCATCGACATAGGCACCAATATTTACATAAGAAGGCATTAGTACAGCATTTTTACCAATAAAGCTTCCATGACGAGCAATCGCATTAGGTACAATTCTATATCCACCATTTTTAAAATCTTGTTCTGTAAAGTGACGAAATTTTGAATCCACTTTGTCAAAATAAGTGGTGGAGCCACCAGGCATCATTTCATTGTCTTTTAGTCTGAAAGACAATAACACAGCTTTTTTTATCCATTGGTGAGTTTCCCAATCTTGACTATCTCCAATGCGACTGGCTACCCTCAACTCTCCAGAATTTAATTTATTTAGCACTTCAGAAACAGCATCAACTATTTCTTGTGGAGCATTTGATGGGTTTATTTCAGATCTGTTTTCAAAACCTTGTTCAATAATATCTTGTAAATTACTCATTCTTGACCTTCTATTAATAGTGTTGTGATTTTTTGCAGGGTTTATTTTACATAAAAAAACTTAATAATTTCAGTTAAAACGAATTTTGTTTTCTTTGTATAAATGCATAATTTTCTCTGAGTGTTCTTGAATATCTTCGATACGATTTTCGTTAGAGGGGTGAGTGCTAAGAATCTCAGGAGGTTCTACCTCTTTTAATTCATCCATTTTTCTCCATAAACTGACTGCCGCAAGAGGGTTGTACCCAGCCAGGGCAGTAAGTTCTAAACCAATTTTATCTGCCTCGCGCTCTTGCTCTCTACTATTAGGAAGAGCAAAAAACAATGTTGTGCCTAAGGCAACACCTTGAACGGCTAAATTTTTCAATTGTCTATTGTGCGCTGAGTCGCTGATATAGATTGCAAACCCTAATATACCTAATTGTTGTATCAGGGCGGTAGACATTCTTTCACGACCATGTTCACGAAGGGCATGAGCAATTTCATGACCAATCACCGCAGCAATTTCATCATTAGTTTTAGCGACTTTATCAAGCAATCCGGTATAGACCATAATTTTTCCACCAGGCATGCAGTAGGCATTGATTTGATCACTTGTTTGTAAATTTATTTCCCAATTCCAAGACGTTGCATCATCCCTAAAATATCTCACCTCATCAATAAGTCGATAGCTAATTTTTCTGACTTCATTGAGCATGTATGTATCTTTGTTTAACTGATCATTTTCTTGTGCTTTTTGCTTAGCCTCTTGGTAACCTTGATTGGCCATTGATAAAGCCATAAATTCAGGAAGAATAACAAGCTGCTTGCGGGTAATATCGGAATCTGTTTTCAGCGTTGTGGAGGTGCACCCGGATATCAAAATAAAAAAAACTAAAATTAGTTTATTCATTTTAAAAGTTGTTTTGACTTCCTAATTCAACGACGCGATTAACAGGAAGTTTAAATTGGTTTGTAATTTCTTCTGAGCTATTAAATAAAAATGAAAATATTCTTTTTCTAATCACACCCATGTTCTGATCTTTTGTAATTACTAAACTTTCTTTCCCTATGAAGTAAGAAGTAGCCATTGGTTCAAATTTTAACCCTCTAATTGTTGATTTAGATAATTCTCGAGGAATATTTGGCTCATCACTAAAACCATAATTTACGGTAGCTTGGTAAAAGTTATTTGGCAGTTTGACAATCTTCAACATATTTTTTTGTTGTACATGGGGAATGTCTAAAAATTTTACGGTCAAAATGACAACTTTTTCATGCATCACCTTATTATGTTTTAAGTTATGGAGCAGGGCGTGAGGCACACCATTGGAATTTGGAGTCATAAACACAGAAATTCCCTTTACTCTGGCTATAGAACTTCGTTTAAATGATTTTATAAAATCATCAATATGCATGGATTCATTTTTTAATTTGTTATACAAAATGGACCGACCTTTGCTCCATGTGGTCATTAAGATCAACAGAATTATACCGATGAGTAATGGGAACCATCCTCCATTAGGAACCTTGATTATGTTTGCAGCAAAGAAAACAAGATCTATTGCTAGAAAAATTGAAAAAACAACGATTGTTTTAGTCCAAGTTTTCCAAATCTCTGCAAACACAATAATGGATAACAGCGACGCAATTACCATATCTATAGTAATGGCAACCCCATAAGCGGCTGCTAAATTTGAGGATTTTTGAAAAATCAGAACAACCGCAATTACGCCAACCATCAGTAAAAAATTAACTCGAGGAAGATAAATTTGACCCTCTTGGTTTTCAGATGTGTGGTCAACTCTCATTCGAGGAATAAAGCCCAATTGCAAAGCTTGCCTTGATACTGAAAAAGCTCCAGTAATACATGCTTGTGAAGCAATAATGGTGGCGATTGTAGCTAGAAAAATAAGGGGGACTGTAAACCACTCGGGGGACATTAAATAAAACGGATTGATAATATTTTCAGGATTTTGCAGTATTAGTGCACCTTGTCCATAATAGTTTAAGGTAAGAGCAGGAAAAACAAAACTAAACCACGTAATTCGTATGGGTGCTCTTCCGAAGTGTCCCATATCCGCATAAAGTGATTCGGCTCCTGTAACGCATAGAATTATGGCTCCCATGGTAATAAAGGCTATTGCAAAATTATTATGAAGATATAAATAAGCATAATAGGGATTAAGGGCCTTTAGGACCGATGGCTCGTTTATGATATTGATGATTCCCAAAACTGCGAGGGTAGAAAACCAAACCAGCATCACGGGGCCAAATAAAAAACCAACAGATGCGGTTCCTTTGCTTTGAAACCAAAATAGAAAGAAGATGATTATTAGCGTGATGGGAATTACAAAATCATGAAAACCAGGCAATGCGATCTCAATGCCTTCAATCGCTGAGAGGACTGAGATGGCTGGCGTAATCATCCCGTCAGCATAAAACATACAGGCCCCCATGATGCCAATCATCGCTATTAACATTCGCTTCCTCTTGGTTTTAGCATTCCTGTGAGCAAGAGCCAATAGAGCCATAATGCCTCCCTCGCCATTGTTGTTGGCACGCATTATAAATGTAATATATTTGATTGAAACAACAGCAATGAGTGACCAAAAAATCATGGATAACACGCCAAGCATGTTCAAGATATTTAGCTCAAGGATATTATTTCCAATTGAAAAGATTTCGCGAATTGAATAGAGTGGACTGGTTCCAATATCACCAAAAACGACTCCAAGGGCAGCTAAAGATAGAACAGCAGTTTGTTTTTTTGTTGGTTGTTGTGGTCTCAATGTTTCTTGTTATTCTTTACTTGAACAAGTAAAGTTCCTGAATGTAATTGAATATCGAGAGTGTCATTTAATTCTACTTTATTAGAGTCTTTTACAACGTCAGACCCATTATAAACAATTGAATACCCCTTAGCTAAAATATTTCTTGGATTTAGAATATTTAATTTTTCATCGATAAAATTTATTTTAGATTGTTGTTCATTGATACTTCTTAAAGCAGTGAGGTATAAATCTTTTTTAGCATTTTTGATTCTGTCTTCTGCCCGTTTTATTTTTTCCTGAGGCGCTAATAGTCTTTTGCGAAGGATATCGATTTCTTTTCCGGCGTTAAAAAATTGATTTTTTATTATGGTGGTGAATTGTTTTCTTAGACTATCAATAAATTCTTGAGAACGTTTAAGTTTGTCTTTTGGCGAGACCATTCTTTTTTCCAGAAAGTCTAGCTCTTGATTTTTATTTTTTAATAAATTAGAGATATTTTTTTGAAGATTAGAGAGGTAATATTCAAAATATTCATCAAGCTTGTTGAGCTTTTCATGTATAACTGATGCAGCAGCTGTGGGAGTCGGTGCGCGCATATCAGCAACAAAATCAGTCAAGGTAAAATCTGTTTCGTGACCAACTCCGGATATTATGGGAAGTTTAGATTGAGCAATTGCATGAACTACTTTTTCTTCATTAAAGGACCAAAGGTCTTCAATTGAGCCACCCCCTCTGCACAGTATTAATACATCAACCATTTTTTGTGCGTTTGCAATGCTAATAGCTTTAGATATTTCATCGGCAGCTTCTTTTCCTTGAACAGCTGAAGGATAAATAACTATTTGATTGTAATTTTGTTGTTTATTTAATACTGATAAGACATCTCTTAATGCTGCTCCTGATGCAGAAGTGATGATGCCAATGTTTTTTGGATAAGCCGGAATTGGTAACTTATTTTCCTCATTAAATAAACCAAGTTTTTCTAATTTATCTTTTAATTGTAGAAACTTTTCAAAAAGATTACCTGTTCCTTTTTCTCGAACTTGTTCGATATTAATTTGATAATCACCCCTGGCCTCATACAATGAAATGGCACCAAAGGCCTCGATCTGATCACCATTTTTTGGCGTAATCGAGGAGAGATGGTTGTACCCTTTGAACATGGTGCATCTAATTTGAGCGGATGAATCTTTCAGTGAAAAATACCAATGACCGGAACTGGCTTCAACAAAATTAGATACTTCACCCCCTATCCAAACTTTTTCAAGATGGCTCAACAGGATATTTTTTACAATTCGATTAATTTCTGAAATTTCAAAAACTTTTTCAGCGTCAACCAGATTTGTATGATTATTTGAAGACACAATTTTTTTATTATTGAATGGTTTATCGTAGAATACACTTATACAAATTATAATGCATTATTGTCTATGAAGAACTTTACCCAACATATAAAACTTGTTTCAGGCGTTGCTGCCATACTATTGGTAGTATTCAGTGTAGCAATTCAACATTTATATCAACTTGAACCTTGTCCGCTATGCATAACACAACGTGTTATTTTTCTGATCTCTGGTGTGCTTTTCTTATTCTTTGCTTTTAGGCCTCTGAATAAAGTCATTGAGCTGATATCTCTTCTATCAATAAATATTGTTGGTATTGTTTTTGCGATAAGGCATGTATTAATACAAAAAAAAATTATTGAAATTCCTGCTGAATGCGGCATTGATCTTGAATATATGTTTGACAATTTTCCTCTGCAGCAAGTTTTCGAGCTAGTATTTAGAGGAACTGGTGACTGCTCTGAGATCGATTGGACTCTTCTAAATTTGACGATACCTGAATGGTCTGCCATATGGTTTTTGATCTTCGCAATTTTATCAATATTTAACTTTAGGAATAATTAACGTGTCTTTAAATGATATGTATGTAGAGAACTATGTAGGTAATACGCCCTTGGTTAAGCTTAAAAGAATGGTTTCACCTTCGGATGGCAATGTTTTTTTAAAGCTTGAAGGTAATAATCCCGCAGGTTCGGTAAAAGATAGACCAGCTCTTTCAATGATTAAGAGAGCTCAAGAAAAAGGAAAAATTAAACCCGGTGACACACTCATTGAGGCAACTTCAGGTAATACCGGTATAGCTCTAGCAATGGCGTCGGCAGTTATGGGTTATAAAATGATCCTTATAATGCCTGAAAATCAATCTGTAGAGCGTCGTCAAACGATGCAAGCCTTCGGGGCAAAACTAGTCCTTACAAGCCAGGAAGGCAGTATGGAATTGGCTAGAGATACAGCCGAAAAGATGCAAAGTGAAGGCATGGGAATTATTCTTGATCAGTTTGCCAATCCAGACAATCCTTTGGCACATTATGAGGGAACAGGGCCTGAAATATGGAATGCAACTCAGAAAAAAATCACCCACTTTGTTTCCAGCATGGGAACTACAGGCACAATTGTTGGAACTTCAAGGTATCTAAAAGAGCAAAACCAGGGTATTCAAATTATTGGCGTACAGCCTGAGGAAGGTTCGCAAATCCCAGGAATACGAAAATGGCCAATAGAATATGTTCCAAAAATCTTTACAAATGAAAATATCGATGAAATTAGATATGTAACCCAACAAGAAGCAGAAGAAACAGCGAGAGATTTAGCGAAAATTGAGGGTGTTTTTTCGGGCGCATCTACTGGAGGTGCTTTGTTTGTTGCGATGAAGTTAGCCAAAGAAAACCCTGAAGCTAACATCGTCTCTATCGCATGCGATCGAGGCGACCGATATTTATCTACTGGTTTATTCCCTAGCGAATGATTTTACCCACCACCCTTGTTTTCGATACAGAAACCATTCCTGACGTTGATGGCTTAAGGAGAACCTTGAACATTTCCGATCGCTATAGTGATTTAGAGGTGGTTTCTATTGCAAATTATTATTATAGGCAAAAAAAAGGATCTGATTTTCTCCCACATCAATTTCAAAAAATTGTCGCTATTTCATGTGTTTTAAAAAGAGGTGACGAGCTTGAGATTTGGTCTATTGGAAATTCTGATAGCTCTGAGAAGGAGTTAATACAACGATTTATGGACGGAATTAATAAATTTATTCCCACATTGGTTAGCTGGAACGGAACAGGTTTTGATCTTCCCGTTATTAATTATCGTGCATTAGCTCTCCAAATCAATGGCGGGGTTTATATGGACCAGGGAGATAATAATCATGACTTTAAGTACAATAATTTCATTAGCCGATATCATTCGCGACACACAGATGTGATGGATTTTTTAGCACTCTATGGCGGACGCGCTAACGCTTCGCTAAACCATATTGCAAAGTTATGCGGATTTCCTGGAAAGTTGGATATGGATGGCGGTGATGTGTATCAAAATTTTCAAGACGGTAAAATTGAAGCAATAAGGAATTATTGTGAATCAGATGTCTTAAATACTTATCTTGTTTATCTTCGACTAATTTACCTAAAAAATCAGCTTACTGATGAAGAGTATGATGCTGAAGTATTAAAAGTTAAGAGTAAGTTATCTTCATCGAGTTTACTGCACTGGAATGAATTCTTAACGGCATGGGAAAAATATGAGCAATGATTTACTTCACATCGTTGATATTGATCACGAAGGAAGAGGAGTAGCAAAAAAGGATGAAAAAACTTTTTTTATTCATAATGCCCTGATTGATGAAAAAGTTGAGTACAAAATTTTAAAAAAAAAGAAAAATATCTTTTTTGGGATTGCAACTCATATTGAAAATCCATCCCCAGTCCGAGCTGATCCAAGCTGCCCTCATTACAATGTATGTGGCGGCTGCTCAATGCAACATTTTAAACATTCATCGCAAATTGAATTAAAAAATAATGCTTTTTTTCAAACATTAAAGCATATTGGAAAAGTTGTTCCAGAGAGTCAAATAGAGCCTATCTTCCTTGAATTTTCTGAGTATCGACACAAAGCAAGATTACGAGCTAAATATGTTGATAAGAAGGATAAGGTGTTAGTAGGATTTAATGAACGATTAACTCATTTTTTAACAGACATGGATTCTTGTGAGGTGTTGCCAGGCAGAATTTCATCCTGCCTAGGAGAGATAAAATCCTTGATTAAAAATTTGAGTATTTATAACAGAATGCCTCAAATAGAATACGCATCCAATGGTGATAGGGATATTTTTATCTTTCGAATATTAGACCCGCTGTCTATTGAAGATATAAAAAAACTAAGTGAATTTTCAAATGCAAGAAATATCGAGATATGGACGCAAAGCAAAGGACCGGAGACAGTGAAGCCTTTATTTCCAGAAAGGGATTCTGAAATAATCTCATACCCAATTGCTAAGTATGAACTAAATCTAGAGTTTAATCCTTCTGGGTTCATTCAAATAAATCCATACATTAATCAGCTCATGATTGACAAAGCACTAGAATTGCTAAACCTAAATCCTCAAGATGAGGTTGTAGATTTTTTCTCGGGCCTTGGGAACTTTACTCTACCAATTGCTAAATACGCTCACTCCGTAATCGGTATTGAGGGAAGTGAAGATCTTGTCAATTTAGGTCAGAAAAATGCTGACTTAAATCATCTAAATAATGTCTCATTTCAATATAGTAATTTATTTGAAGTCGATGTTGATTTTGTTAACTCTCTCAAAAATAAAAACAAATGGTTGTTGGACCCCCCTCGAGATGGAGCAATGCAATTATTAGAGTTAATATCAAAAGATACGGTGCTCCCAGAAACGATTGTTTATGTTTCATGTAATCCTGCAACTTTAGCCAGGGATGCAAATATCCTTGTGAATGAGAAAGGGTATAAGTATCAATCTGCAGGCATACTAAATATGTTTCCTCATACTTCTCATATTGAATCAATTTCATTATTCACGTATGAAGATTAAGTTATTCAAATTTATCTTAATCATCATTTTCTTAGGCCCAATATCAGTTTTTTCAAAAGAGATTATTTTTGGAATTTCACAAAACCCACAAAATATTAATCCTCTATATGCGAGAGATGCTGCATCAGAGAAAATTACTGATTTAGTTTATGAAAAAATTTTTAATTACAATGAGCAATATAAGTTAACTTCAAAATTTGTATCTTGGAAAAATATTAATGATCTTGACTTTGTTTTTACTGCAAAGTCTTACTCAAGCAATTTCTCAAACGGACGAGAGGTTATGCTGAAAGATTTATATTTTTCTATCAAAAAAAATCATCATGACCCGTTATCGAAGTACTTTGAAGATCTAAAAGACATTCAACACATCTCTCTTGATGGTTCAATAATTAAAATCAAACTGAAGAAGCCTGACCCTCTCTTTGTTGAAAAATTAAGTTTACCAATTCTTCCTTATGATTTAGATGATTTAAATATTGACTTATCGAAGTCATCACTAGGATCAAATAAATTTCAAATAATTTCTAATAAACCATTGATTTTATTAAGAAAAGATGGACAGAGGATAAAGTTTGCAGAAGTCAAAGACCCATCAGTAAGAGCCTTAAAATTAATTAACAAAGAAATTGATCTTCTTCAGAATGATTTGTCACTTCCAATTATTAATTATTTAGAAAGACATCATCAAATCAAGACGCTTTCATCACCCGGTACCAATGTCTCCTATATTGGATTTAATCATCAACATGAACTGCTCAAAGACCCTGCAGTGAGAAAAGCAATAGCACATGCTATAAATCGTGAAGAAATTATCAAATTCTTTTTTAATCAGGACACTCAAGCTGCGTCACAAATTTTAAGTCAGAAACATTGGTCTTCTACAAACCTAAGCCCATACGAATATAATCCTCAATTAAGTAAAAATTTATTAATCGATGCTGGTTATAAACTCCCTTTAATACTTGAGTTTAAAACTTCTACAGACACCTTTAGAATAAAAATTGCAACAATCCTTAAAGCACAACTAGAAGCCATTGGTATTAATTTAAAGATAATAAGTTTAGACTGGGGAACCTTTTTTAAAGATATTCAGAATGGAGATTTTCAACTGTATTCATTGACTTGGGTTGGCCTTAAATCTCCAGACATTTACAAAAAAATATTTCATTCCAGCATGATTCCCCCTTTTGGTTTAAACAGGGGATTATTGCAAGATGAAATGATCGATAATTTAATAAAAGAAAGTTATGATAAAAAAAATTGGGATGGCACATTAGAGTACATTCATCAAAATGTGCTTATTTACCCATTATGGTATGAAGGAAATTTTATGGCTTCTCTTGACAGTATTTGCGATTATCAATTAACAGAAGATGGTAGTTGGCTAGGTCTTTATGATGTTAGGTTTTGCCATGATTGAGGTATCAATTAAAACACAAACATTAACACTTCTTAGAGATAAAGAAATTATTTCGAGATATCCGATATCCTCAGCAAAAAAGGGTGTAGGTCAGGTAAAAAATAGCAATTGCACTCCGCTTGGTAGCCATATCATTCGAGCAAAGATTGGAGCAGGTTATCCAATGCATGCCATTTTTCAAGCGCGACGATGGAAGGGAGAGCTATGGGATCCCGGTGCCAAAATAGACTCTGAGGACCTCATTCTTTCAAGAATTTTATGGTTATCTGGCACAGAGATTGGTTTTAATCGTCTTAAAAATGTGGATACGATGCAAAGATTTATCTATATTCACGGCACTCATGATGAGGAAAATATAGGCCATCCCGTATCTCACGGATGCATTAGAATGAAAAATAAAGACGTCATCAACTTATTTGATTTAGTGAATGTTGGAGAAGAAGTCATTATCAATGAATAATTTTTTTGTAAAAAAAACGATTCATTTTTTTCTTTTGGTTTTATCTGTTTACTTATTATCTTTTTTCTTAGTTAGATTGATTCCTGGTGATCCAGTCGATATTTTAGCTGGTATTGGAAATTCATCCGTTGATGTTGTTTTAATTAAACAGCAACTCGGCTTAGAGCAAGGTTTTTTTGATCAGCTAAAAACAGCAATTAAAAATCTTGTTTTGTTCGATTTTGGTTTGTCTATCCATCAAGGAACATCAGTAAATGACATCATAAAACCAGCGCTTTTAAATACATACACACTCGCTGTAACTGCAGTCATTATCAGTATACTAATTGGTATCCCCTTAGGCTTGTTTGTTTCTTTAACTAATAAAAACGAAATCATAAATATAGTAAAAAAAATATGTAATATTATTATTGCCATACCATCATTTATCTTGGCTCCCATTCTCATTCTTGTTTTTTCAATGCAACTAAATTGGTTACCTGTCAGCGGTATGGACAGTCATTTATCCATTGTCTTACCATCACTAACCCTTGCCTTGGGTTTGTTATGCTATCTAGCTAACATGACCCTAGACTGCGCTAACGACCTTAAAGAGAATGCCATAATCACGACTGCAAGATCGAAAGGACTTAGAGTTGAAAAAATTTACTTTATCCATATTTTCAGATTGATTAGCCTTCCATTGGTCACTGCAATTGGCATGCAGCTAGGGGGTTTGCTATCAGGAGCCATCATAACTGAGATGATCTTTAGTTGGGACGGAGTTGGGAAAATTTTGATTGATTCTATTCATCAAAGAGACTATCCAATCACCCAAGCAGCAATTTTTTTTATTGCAATAACTTTTGTGGCTATAAATTTTATTCTTGAGTTTATTTATCGAAAATTAGATCCTAGAATCAGATGATCCAAATGATGAAAATTAGTTTATTTTTTCCAGCTATCTTTTTAATCCTTGTGGTATTAAATTTTTCTTTTAACTGGGATCCTTACCTCATGAATTTTGAGTTAATTCTTGAAACGCCACAATGGAATGCGCCGTTCGGATACGATGACTTTGGAAGAGATATCTTTATTCGCTTAATTAATGGGTTCGTATCATCTTTTCAAATTGTAATTTTGGCTACCTTGATCACTTTTACTCTTGGAACATTTTTGGGCTGCTTAGCCGGATTTTATGGTGGATGTTTGGATAGATTTTTATTGAGTGTTATTACAATTATCCAGGCATTCCCTGGAATTTTACTAGTAATTGCCGTTGCTGCTTTTTTAGAAACAAGCTTCTTAAGTATTTTATTTGCATTAACAGTTTCATCATGGATCGGTTTTGCAAGGATTGCAAGAAGCCAGACTTTGTCTTTGAAGGAGGCTGACTTTGTAAAAGCAGCAGTCTCTATGGGGTCCAGTAAATTAAGAATTATAAAAAAACATATTTTTCCTAATATTCTTAATGCTATTTTCGTAGAGCTGAATTTTACTATTGCGAATTTAATTATTGCTGAAGCAGGACTTTCATTTTTAGGCTTAGGAGTTTCAGCTCCATTTCCATCATGGGGTTCCATGTTGAGGGATAGTGTAGATTACCTATTAGTTGCTCCCCATTATGCGGTATTTGTGTCATTCTGTATTATAAGTATGATCTTATCTTTTAATGCGATTGGTGCAGGGCTGTTGAATAATGAAAATAAGTAATCCAACCCCAAATTATAAATATTATGATTTGGTCATGGCTGCATTTGTGACAGTTTTAATAACTGCTAATATCATTGGGCCAGCTAAAATATCTCAACTCGACCTTCCAATGATTGGGACAATCACGTTTGGAGCAGGGGTGTTATTTTTCCCAATATCCTTTATTTTTGGCGATATCTTAACTGAGGTTTATGGCTATGCGGCATCTCGAAGAGTCATTTGGACTGGATTTGCTGGATTAGCTTTTGCATCATTAATGGCATGGGTGATTGTAGCCTTACCACCAGCCCCCTTTTGGGATAACCAAGAGGTGTATGAAATTGCCTTTGGATCAGCGTGGAGGGTGGCATTGGCTGGATTAATAGCATTTGCTGCGGGTGAATTTATTAATTCCTGGGTGATGGCAAAAATGAAGATATGGTCTCAGGGAAAACATTTATGGTTTAGAACAATTTCTTCAACAATTGCTGGCGAGGGGGTTGATTCAATATTATTTTACCCTTTAGCTTTTTATAATTCAGGCGTTATTCCTAACGACAAAATATGGCTTGTTGTTGTTGCTCAATTTTTTGCAAAAACCATGGTAGAAGTCGCCTTCACTCCATTTATCTACAAGATAATTAATTTTTTAAAAAGAAAAGAGAATATTGACTACTATGATCATCAGACAAACTTTAACCCATTTAAACTAAAAATATAAATGCTCACAGGCTCAATCATTATTGATATTGAAGGGAAAGAAATTACCCAGAGAGATGTTCAAAGGCTGTCTCATCCTTTGGTTTGTGGAGTTATTTTATTTACTCGTAATTTTGATAACAAAAATCAAATTCAAGATTTAATTTCATCTATCAAGTCAGTTCGTGACGACCTTTTAATCACCGTGGATCATGAGGGCGGTCGTGTGCAGCGATTTAGAGAAAATTTTTATGCTATGCCCTCGATGAGTAAATTAGGTGATTCGTATGCTCATGATTCTGAACAGGGCTTAAGGCTTGCAAGATATGCTGGGTGGTTAATTGCTAGAGAGTTAGGGGAATTACATATCGACTTGAGTTATTCCCCTGTACTTGATATCAATTATGGAAAGAGCAGTGTGATTGGAAACCGCTCATTCTCTGATGACCCCAAAGCCATTATCGAATTAGCTAAGGCATTTGTTGTTGGTCAACATCAGGCTGGAATGACCTCTGTGGGAAAACATTTCCCTGGTCATGGATTTATTCATGAAGACTCACATCAAGAAATTTCATTAGATAACAGAAGTTTAACCGAAATGGAAAATGATATTGATTGTTTTGAATCTTTAATTAATTATGGATTAGGCGCGATTATGCCCGGCCATGTTATATATAAAAAGGCAGACAACAATCCTGCTAGTCTATCTTCGTTTTGGTTAAAAGATTACTTAAGGAAAAGGTTAAATTTTAAAGGGATAATTATTTCCGATGATTTAAGCATGAAGGGCGTGGCTGATTATATTCCCGATATATCTGAAAGGGTGTCACAAGCTTTGACTGCAGGTTGCGATGTGGCATTGATTTGCAATAAACCCGAGGACGTAGATAAATTTTTAGATCGAACTGGTTATGATGATTTTGCTGCTCCTGATTTAAGCCAATTAAGAATAATAAATAATCAAAATTCCTCTATTGATGGTTTGCATGTTGAGGAAGTTAAAAATCTCATGAAAAATATGAATTTTATCCACACACCTTGAAACTTTTCGACTTATTCATTAATCTATAGTTTTAGTTTTCTAATCAATTACAAAGGAAAAATTTTATGCAAGATAACTTTAATATTGCTTCATCTGCATCGGCGGTGCAAAGTAATAAAGTTTTAAGAAGTACTTATGCTTTACTGGGCTTCTCGCTAATACCAACTGTGATAGGCGCCTTACTTGGGATGAGTATGAGTTTTGGTTTTGCTGCACAAAGCCCCATCATGTTTACTCTGCTTATGTTTGCTGGAATTTTTGGTTTATTTTTTCTAATATCTGCTAATAGAAATAGTAGTCTAGGAGTCGTTTTTCTTCTTGCCTTAACATTTTTTCTAGGAGTGATGTTAGGTCCAATCTTGCAATTCGCCTTTAGTCTGAGTAATGGTGGACAAATTGTCACACTTGCAGCAGGCGGTACCGCAACGATCTTTTTAGTTCTCTCAGGGATTGCTACTACATCTAAAAGAGATTTTAGTTTTATGGGTAAATTTTTAGTCATTGGTCTAGTTTTATTGATACTTGCTTCAATTGCTAATTTATTTTTCCAGGTTCCTGCTGCATCGCTCGCAATTTCAGCGATAGCCGTCTTAATTTTCTCAGGGTTTATTTTGTATGATGTTAATCGTATTGTTAGAGGTGGTGAAACTAATTACATCATGGCAACATTGGCTTTATATATGAATATTTACAATCTATTTGTAAATCTTCTCCATTTACTCCTTGCTTTCATGGGAAATCGTGACTAAAAGAATATATTGTTGAGTTTAAAAAAAAGGCTACAGGTGATGTAGCCTTTTTTTATTCTTTAGCTAAATTGATGGTGTATTTTGGTATCTCAATTGTAATATCATTATTTTGAATAATTGACTGACATGACAGCCTTGATTTTGGGGATAATCCCCATGCCTTATCAAGCATATCATCCTCTAGGTCATCGGATGGGGGGAGGGTGTCAAATCCCTCTCTGACAATGACATGGCATGTTGTGCAAGCACAAACCTTATCACATGCATGCTCGATATCAATATGATTTTTAAGCAAAGTATCACATATGCTATCTCCACTTTTGGCTTCAATTACGTCGCCATCTGGGCACAATTCTTGATGAGGTAATACGATTAATTTAGGCATAATATTTACTTATTAATTTCGTTTATATTCTTTCCTGTTAATGATGAATATATGGAATTATCCATTCTTTTCTGAGCAAAACTCATGCTCGCATTATTCAATTCATCTGTTGCCAGTTTAATTTTACTAGGATTTTTTTTAGTGATTTCAGATTTTAAATTATTCATGCATCTTTCAATAGTACTTTTTTCGGAATCTGATAAAAGTTGTTTATCATCTTGAATCGCCTTCTCGGTTAACTCTAAAATCTGGTTTGCATCCACAATTACTTCTGCCAGGCTTCTAAATTTTTTATCGTTCTCGGCATTGGTAAAAGAATCTTCAAGCATTTTTCTTATCTCAGATTCTTCAATACCATAAGATGGTTTAATTTCTATCGAAGTTTTTACTCCAGTTGTCTGTTCTTCAGCAGAAACAGTAAGTAAGCTATCGGCATCAACCTGAAATGTAACCTTTATTTTTGCTGACCCTGCAGGCATTGGGGGAATCTCTTTTACAATAAACTCTCCAAGAGAACGATTCTCTGATACTTTTTCTCGCTCTCCCTGTACCACATGAATTTTCATCATGGTTTGACCATCCTTGTAGGTGGTGAATTCTTGGGCCTTGGCAATAGGAATAGTTGAATTTCTAGGGATAATTCTTTCCACTAAATTTCCCATGGTTTCAATCCCTAAAGATAGAGGAGTGACATCCAGGAGCAAGGTATCATCATTTGCTTGTCCAGATAAAACAGAAGCTTGACGTGCCGCGCCAATTGCCACAACTTCATCTGGATTCAGGTCATTTAATAAATCTTGATTAAAAAATTTTTTAATATAATTTTGAATCGTCGGCATCCTTGTCGAACCACCGACCATTATGATTCCATCAATCTCATACGTGCTTAAATCAGCATCATTCAAGGCATTTTTCACACACTGGATTGTTTTGTCTACAAGGGGTATAAATAACTCCTCAATTTCACTAAGAGATATATCTATCTGATAATCCTGATTATTGAATCTTATTGTTTCATTGATTGTATCTTCGGAGCTTAGTTTTTCTTTAATATCTTTTGCAATTAAATTTAAATTAGCTTGATCTTCAAGGCTTTGAGAATTAAATTTATATTTATTAATTAAATAGTTTTTGATAATTTGGTCAAAATCATCACCACCTAGCGTTGAGTTACCATTAGTTGCAATTACTTCAAAGACCCCCTCATTAAATTGCAGTACGGAGACATCAAAAGTCCCTCCGCCAAGATCATAAACAACAAATACCCCCTCTTTTTTTGTATCAAGACCATATGCATATGCAGCCGCTGTTGGCTCATTAATTAATCTGAGGACATTGATTTCAGCTAATTTTGCTGCCTCTTTTGTTGCCTGTCTTTGACCCTCGTTAAAATAAGCTGGAACAGTGATTACCGCTCCATAAATCTCATCTCCAAAATAATCTGAGGCAATTTTTTTTAATTTTTTTAATATATCTGAGGAAACCTGAATAGGGGATTTATAGCCTTGTGGAGTTTGAATGAAAATTTCATTACTATCTGCAAGTTCTAGCGCAATATTATCTGCGTCGATATCATCTTTTTTCTTGCCAATTAATCTTTTAACACTGCTTATAGTGAGAGCATGATTGGGGATATCGTTACCCACTGATATCTGATGCTGTTCATATAACACCCTAGATGGAATCAAGCGATAATTGTTATCTTCAAGTATTTTTGCTTCACCACTAATGACCGAGGCAACAAGTGAATTGGTTGTGCCCAAATCTATTCCAATCGTTAATTTACGATTATGCGGATCAGTACTTTTCCCTGGTTCTGATATTTGTAGTAATGCCATTAGCCCAACTGATTAATTTTTTCTTTAATTTTTAAATGTAATTTATGAATAAAAATGAATTCATTAATTTGCTTTGATGCTCGTTCAAAATCTTTTTTACTAAAATTAGTTTCAAGATTGACCTTATATTGTTCTATTTCCTCTTGTAATTCTTTTTGTATACTTACTAACTCACTTTTATCATGGCTGTGATCTTCAATTTTTTCTTCGTATTCTATTTGTTTAATTAGAAATTCAGGATTAGTGTGATTTGTTATTTCAATCTCATTACATTCAAGTAAGTATTTTGCTCTTTTTATGTCGTCTTTTAAAACTTGGTAAGCATCATTGATGAGGGAGGAGTTAATTAAAGCAGTTTTTTGTTGTTCAATGCTTGAATGTGCAAAGCGATCAGGATGATACTTTTTTTGTAGTACTAAATATTTGTTCTTTAATTCACTCACGGGGATAGAAAATGAGGGTTCTATTTCATAAATATCAAAAAATTCCATTAAACGGTGAAACTTTCTCCACAACCACATTCGTCTTTCACGTTAGGGTTATTAAATTTAAACCCCTCATTCAAACCCTCTCTAGCGAAATCAAGTTCTGTCCCATCAATATAGACAAGACTTTTTGGATCAACGAAAATTTTGATATCAAAACTCTCAAATATTTGATCTTCTGGTTTCGGTTCATCCAAGAATTCTAAGGTATAAGCCATACCAGAGCAGCCTGTTGTTTTAACACCAAGCCTGAGCCCAATGCCTTTTCCACGACTGGCTAAATATTTTTCTACTCTGTCCGCAGCTTTTTTTGTTAAAGTGATGGCCATTTACTTTTTATTTTTCAGATCTTCAATCGCAGCCTTAATCGCATCTTCGGCAAGAACAGAGCAATGGATTTTGACTGGAGGTAATGCTAACTCTTCCGCAATAGCAGAATTTTTAATTGACTCTGCTTCGTCTAGTGTCTTACCTTTTAGCATTTCAGTTACAAGGCTACTTGAAGCTATGGCAGATCCACAACCATATGTTTTGAATTTTGCATCTTCAATTATTCCGTTTTCACCAAGCTTAATTTGCAATTTCATTACATCCCCACAAGCAGGCGCACCAACCATGCCAGTACCAACATTTGGATCATCTTTATCTAAAGACCCGACATTTCTTGGGTTTTCATAATGATCTAAAACTTTATCACTGTAAGCCATTATTTTTCTCCTAAAAATTTATTAATGAGCTGCCCATTCTACTTTACTTAAATCAACTCCATCTTTAAACATTTCCCATAATGGGGAGAGTTCTCTTAATTTTCCAATTTTTTGTTTTAATACATCTATCGCGTGATCAATATCCTGTTCAGTTGTATAACGTCCAATGGAAAAACGAATCGAGCTATGTGCTAGCTCATCAGACCGACCAAGAGCTCTGAGAACGTAACTAGGCTCTAAGCTTGCAGAGGTACATGCAGAACCACTCGAAACAGCAATATCTTTAATCGCCATGATAAGAGATTCACCCTCAACATAATTAAAACTAATGTTCAAGTTATGAGGAACTCTATGTTCAAGATCTCCATTCACATAAACTTCCTCTATTTCTGTAAGACCTTTAAGAAGTCTTTCGTGAAGTGCTTTAATTCTTTTATTTTCTGCATGCATTTCTTCTTTAGCAATTCGGAAAGCCTCACCCATACCAACAATTTGGTGTGTCGCTAATGTACCTGAACGCATTCCTCTTTCATGACCACCACCATGCATTTGAGCTTGGAGTCGAATTCTTGGTTTTCGACGAACATAAAGTGCACCAATACCTTTTGGGCCATAAGTTTTATGCGCTGAGAAACTCATTGCATCGATTGGAAGTTTAGCTAGATCGATATCAACTTTACCAGTTGCCTGGGCTGCATCAACATGGAAGTAAACATTATGTTCCCTGCATATATTGCCAATTGATGTTATATCTTGAACAACACCAATTTCATTATTAACAAGCATGACTGAAACTAAAACAGTTTCAGGCCGAATAGCTGCTCTTAGTTTTTCAAGGTCAACCAACCCATTCGCCTCAGGTTCTAAATAGGTTGCCTCGTATCCAAGTCTCTCAAGCTCTCTAAATGCATCAATCACAGCTTTATGTTCTGTCGCACAAGTAATGATGTGTTTCCCTTTGTCTTTACTGTAGAATTCAGCAATTCCTTTGATGGCCAAGTTGTTTGATTCAGTTGCACCACTAGTCCATACGATTTCTTTAGGATCAGCATTTACCAAACTTGCAACATTTCTCCTTGCCTCTTCTACGGCATGTTCAGCAGTCCACCCATAAGCATGACTTCTTGAAGCTGGATTGCCAAAATCTTCAGTAATAAATGGTATCATTTTTTCTGCCACTCTTTTGTCAACTGGCGTTGTTGCTGAATAATCCATGTAAATAGGTAATTTCATTTAAATATCCTTATATCAGTTAAGTATGGAAGCGAAACTGGTCAGTCGTTTCACCTCATATTTTATTTTGTCTATTAAATATAAAACATCGTCTTGTGTATTTAGTTTTGATAAACTTAATCGCACAGCGCTTTGTGCTGTCATAGGGTCCATCCCCATCTCAATCAAGACGTGGCTCGGTTCCTTATTATTTGATGAGCATGCTGAACCGCTAGCAATTCCGATGCCGTATTTATCAAGTGCAGTTATAAGAGTTGCTCCATCGATTGAAGGGAAGCCAAAAAATGATGTGTTTTTTATTCGCGGTTCTGCTTGAGCAAAAATGATAGCGCCTAATTCAGAAATTTTTGATTCAAACAAATCTCTAATGGCGCCTTGTCTGGAAGAATCCTGAAGTTTTTCATTATTCAATTCACAAGCTTTGGCAAATCCAGTGATAGCAGCAATATTCTCTGTACCACTCCTCATCCCCGACTCTTGACCGCCGCCTAATATTAATGGATCGATATCGATACCGTTTTTTATGATCAAAGCAGCAATTCCTTGAGGGCCATTAATTTTATGACTTGAGATAGTCATAAAATCTATACCTAGGTCATGAAAATTAACGTTAATTTTACCCACGGCTTGCACCGCATCGCTATGAATAATTGCCTTCTCACCCACCAATTTTCTAATTTTTTTAAGATCCGTAATAGCACCTGTCTCATTATTCACATGCATAAGGCTGATGATATTGATATGGTCACTATTAATGGACTCTAAATAATTAAAATCAATACCACCCTGATGCAAGCAAGGAATTTTTTTTACCTGCATACCGTTATTTTTTAATTTCTGCATTGGTTTGAGAATGCAGGGGTGTTCGGTTGCACCATAGTAAAAGTTTGCATCCGGATAGACTGTGCTAATCCCAGAAACAAACCAGTTGTTACTTTCTGTACCGCTTGAGGTAAAGAAAACTTCTTTGGGCAGAGCGCCGATAGATCGTGCAACTTTATCTCTTGATTCTTCAACTAGCTCATGAGCTTTACGCCCAAAAGAATGATTACTGGAAGGATTACCAATCTGAGTCTTTAAACATTTAAGCATTACACCATGAACCTCGCTATGAAGCGGGGTCGTGGCATTGTTATCGAAGTAGAGTGAACTCAAACCCTCACTCCATTTTTTTGATGATTATTTTCAAAAAAATCAATTCTGTGATTTTGGTTTCCACTCTCAGTAAGTTGATGATTGTCATATAAATCCTGAAGTGAAAGGCTATCCAAATAACTTAAAATTTTTCTATTTACCGAGATCCATAAGTCATGGGTACTGCAGCGATTACCGTCATGACAGTTTTCTGTCCCACCGCATTGAGTTGCATCAATTTTTTCATCAACAGCTGCAATAATTTGTCTAACCGTAATGTCTGTGTAGGCTTTTTTAATTCGATAACCTCCACCTGGACCGCGGATGCTGTTTACTATCTCGCCTTTTCTCAATTTACTGAACAACTGCTCAAGATAGGATAGAGAAATACCCTGTCTTTCAGAAACTGCCAACAGCGTTACTGGACCATTTTTTTGGTTAAGTGCTATATCAAGAATTGCTGAAACAGCAAATCTTCCTTTAGTTGTTAATTTCATAGTGAGTATTATAATAAAAGTTGACTATTTTGATCAAGTATTAATGTTAAGAGTTCAATTATTTTTTCTTTAACGCCTTGATTTCTTTTTGTTGCTTTTCCAGTGCTTTGAGAATTTCATCAATAGATTGTAAAACAGGATCTTGGCTGTTTTTTTCAACTGCATAAGCACTGAATTTTTTCAATTTTTCACCGGATTCAATAATCTTTGCAGGAATACCCACTGCTGTAGAGTCATTTGGAATATTGTTAACCACAACGGCATTTGAGCCAACCTTTGAATTATTACCAAGCGTTATCGGACCCAATACTTTTGCCCCAGCGCCGATGACAACATTATTTTTTAGGGTTGGATGACGTTTACCTTTTTTCCAAGTTGTACCACCGAGGGTAACGCCATGATAAAGAGTACAATCATCGCCTATGATTGCAGTTTCTCCAATTACTACACCCATTCCATGATCAATAAAAAATCTTCTACCGATTTTTGCTCCCGGGTGGATTTCAATACCAGTTAAGATTCTTGCTAAATGAGAAAATATTCTAGCTATCAATTTTAATTTGATTGACCATAAAAAATGGGCAAGCCTATGAAGTATGAGCGCATGCACTCCCGGGTAGGTGGTTAAAATTTCAAAATAATTTCTGGCGGCTGGATCTTTTTGAAAAACCACAGATAAATCTTCACGAAATTTTCCTAGAAACATATTATTGGATCATTTAATATTAATAAAGACTGAGCATACTATCATAAATAATAACTGAGTAGAATACTTGGTTTTAATCAATTTTTTTACTAATTTGATTCAAAATTCCTCTTAAAATATTTACTTCATCTTCATCCATCTGGATTCTATTAAACATCAGACGAAGTCTATGCATTAATCTTTTGCCTTGAATTTTCTCAAGAAATCCAAGCTCATTTAGAGTTGATTCCAGATGCTCGTAGAAACCGTTTTGTTCCTCAAAGGTAGCTAGCTTTTTCTCTTTAATCGCTAGATCAAATTCTTTCTTATTAAAATTTTTTCTCAACTCATATGCAGTGACTTGAACTGCCTGAGATAGGTTAAGAGAAGAGTATTCCTTATTAGCGTCTATATATGCTAAATAATGGCAGTGTTGTATTTCTTCATTTTTCAATCCAGATGTCTCATTGCCAAAAAGAAGGGCAAATTTATTATTTTTTAATTCAATAATTTTCTGAGCAATTTCTTCAATGGAGAGGTGCTCTTGGGTGAGCTCTCTTTTACGAGCTGTAAAACCAATTAAAACATTACAATCAGCTGTAACCTCTTCGAGGCTGCTGCCAACTTGTGCATGTTGCATAAAATCCCTAGCACCTGATGCGAGTGCATCCGCATCCTCATGTGGAAATTTCTCAGGATTTATTAGGGATAATTGAGCAAACCCCATTGTCTTAATCGCCCTTGCTGATGACCCTATATTTCCTGGATGACTTGTGTGTGACAAGACAAATTTAATATTTTTAAAAATATCATTTTTTGAATTCATGGAAATCCTTTAAAATGGCACAAGTTTGAATAATTTAATTAAATAAACGGTAAATAAATGCACCCTATGCTCAATACTGCTGTTAAGGCAGCACGTCAGGCAGGCTCTATTATATTACGGGCAGCCGAAGATATCGACCAACTAACTATAAAAAATAAATCTGCAAATGATTTTGTTTCTGAAGTTGATGTTGCCTCTGAGGAAGCAATCATTAACATTCTAAAAACGGCTTACCCAACCCATGGTTTTTTAGGTGAGGAATCTGGATTTTCAGATAAAGATGCTGATTACATTTGGATAATCGATCCACTGGACGGAACCACCAACTTTTTACATCAGTTTCCACAATATTGCATATCCATTGCGTTAATGCACAAGGGCGACATAACTCATGCAGTGATATATGATCCAAATCGTAATGATTTATTTACCGCAACTAAAGGAGCCGGTGCATACTTGAATGATAAGCGTATCCGTGTTTCAAAAAAAGCAAAGTTAAAAGAATCCATTATAGGCACCGGTTTTCCATTCAGAGACTTTGCTCACTTACCTTGCTATTTAAAAATGTTTGAAGAGATGATTACTAATACTTCTGGCCTGAGGCGACCAGGTTCAGCTGCCCTTGATTTAGCTTATGTTGCGGCTGGATGGTTTGATGGTTTCTGGGAAATTGGTCTATCCAAATGGGATATTGCTGCGGGCGGCTTACTGGTTAAAGAAGCTGGTGGAATTGTCTCAGATTTTAATGAAAAACAGGCTTGGATGAAGACCGGAAATATTATCGCTGCTAACGCAAAGATCTACAGTGACTTTATAAAAATTATTCAAAAAAATATGAGTGAAAAGTTAAGAAATCAGTGATGGTGGTGTCTACCAGGCCCATGCACATGTTTATGCTCAATCTCTTCTTGATTGGCAGATCTTACGTCAATAACTGTAGCTTTAAATAAGACCCTCTGTCCTGCCCAAGGATGGTTGCCATCAATGACAACTTTTCCGTCAGCAACGTCAGTCACTGTAAAAACCATGACCTCACCCGACTCATCCTCTCCTTCAAATTGCATTCCAACCTTTATATTTTTTTCTGGAAATTTATCTGCTGATTCAATATTCACAAGGCTTTCATCATAATCACCAAAGGCATCTTTTGGTTCTAGTGTGACTTCAACAGTGTCCCCTTTGTCCTTGCCATGTAATGATTCTTCAATTTTTGGGAAAATATTATCAAAACCTCCATGCAGATAAGAAATTGGTTGATTGCTTTTTTCAAGAGTTTGACCATCGCTGTCTTTCAATTCAAAGTCAATTGTTACCACTGTATTCATTGATATTTTCATAATATTTCCATTAATAATTCACTCTTATCCTAGCACTGTATCTTCTGCGTGATCTAGTTTTTCAGGAAAATCTTTACTGAAGTGTAACCCACGACTTTCTTTTCTTGCTAACGCAGAAAGAATGATCAGTTCTGATACTTGCAGAAGATTTCTCAACTCCAGCAAATCAGGGCTGATGATAAAGTTTTTGTAATAGTGTTGTATTTCATCCTTTAAAATCTCAATGCGATCAAAGGCTCTTTTTAATCTTTGATTGGTTCTGACAATGCCTACATAATTCCACATGAATCTTCTTAATTCATTCCATGTCTGCAAAATCATGACCGCCTCATCAGGGTTTCTAACCCGACTTTCGTCCCATGAAGGTAGTACCTCATTGTTTGATTCATTCAAGCAATTTGAAATATGCTCTACTGCTGCAGATGAAAAAACGAGGCACTCGAGGAGTGAATTGCTTGCAAGACGATTCGCTCCATGAAGTCCAGTACATGCAGTCTCACCAACTGCATACAATCCATTAATGGTTGTTTTTGCATCAAGATCTGTTGTGACACCCCCACAAGTATAGTGGGCAGCAGGGACAACAGGAATAGCCTCTTGAGTAATGTCGATACCCAGTTTGTAGCAATGGTCATAAATATTAGGAAAACGTTTTTTTATAAAATCAGCATCAAGCATCGTGATGTCAAGTAATACATACTCTAAGCCATGTTGCTTCATTTCATTATCAATAGCTCGAGCAACAATATCTCTTGGAGCCAAGTCGGCTAATGGGTGGTATTTATGCATAAATTTTTCTTTATTAGGCAGTTTTAATACTCCACCTTCGCCTCTCAAGGTCTCTGAAATCAGAAACGATCTTTCCATTGGATGAAATAAACAGGTGGGGTGAAATTGAATAAATTCCATATTTTTTATTTCACATCCAGCACGCCAAGCCATCGCAATACCATCACCGGTGCTTACTGGTGGATTAGTAGTATAAAGATAGGCTTTTGATACTCCACCCGATGCTAACACTGTTTTTTTTGATGATATGGAGATAACTTGGCCAGTTTGATTGTTAAGAATATAAGCGCCTAAACATTTATTGGTTGAATTTTTTTGATTAATTTTTCTGTTTGTTATTAAATCGACAGCCGTATGGTTTTCAAAAACGGTAATATTTTTTTTCGCATTAACTTGTTCAATTAATTTTTCTTGAATGGCCTTACCGGTGAAGTCAGCAACATGGGCTATACGATTTAACGAGTGCCCACCTTCTTTGGTAAGATGAAGTGATTGATTATCCTTGGTTTTGGTGAATTCAATGCCTTGATCAATTAACCATTGGATAGACTGCTCACTATTTTCAACTACAAATTTAACGGCATCTTTATTACAAAGCCCAGCTCCTGCAACAAGTGTGTCTTGTTCATGAAGCTCCAATTTATCATCTTTATTAAGTACTCCAGCAACACCTCCTTGCGCCCAGTGACTAGAACTGTTTGAAAAATTTTTTTTGATTATTAGCGCTACCGTGACAGCTTTATCAAACTTTATTGCGGTGGCTAGGCCGGCAAGACCTCCACCTATAATTAATACGTCAAATTTCATTGAAATTGTTGAACCTTTTTCGCTCTCGTCTATCCATTTAATTATGGAAAGGCTAAATATGCGTAATTTAAAAGTTGTTGAATCTACAAGAAGAGTGTACAGTGAAAAACCTGACACACAAAATAAAGAAAATATGAACTTTCCTCCGAAAAATCCGGAGCGTGAAATAGATCAAAAACTCGTTGAAAAGTCACAAAAAGGTGACAAACAAGCCTTTGGTGTACTCGTAGAAAAATACCACAAAAAATTATATCGTTTACTATCGAGGATGGTTCGTGACCAATCTGAGATTGAGGACATTGTTCAGGATTCATTTATCAAAGCTTACCGAGCTATTAATAATTTCCGCGGTGATAGTGCTTTCTACACCTGGCTCTATAGAATAGGTGTGAATACAGCGAAAAACCACTTAATGTCACTTGGCCGTCGTCCGAAAGCCATGAATGAGGTGGAGATAGAAGATATTGAAAACTTTGATGAGGCTTCAGATTTAAGGTCATATGAGACACCTGAAAGTTCAATGATGACTAAAGAAATTGCCCAGACCGTAAATGAAACGATAGAACATTTACCTGAAGAGCTAAGGTCTGCGATTACACTTCGAGAGATGGATGGGTTAAGTTACGAGGAAATCGCAGAGATCATGGATTGTCCTATAGGGACAGTGCGTTCAAGAATATTTAGGGCCCGTGAATCAATTGCGGAAAAATTAAAACCACTAATTGAAACATCGAATAAACGATGGTAGCAATAATATTTTTTTAGGAAGTAGTTAGGTATGTCAGAAAACATTTCATCAATTATTGATAACGAATTAAGAGGCAAGGATCTTGACCATGGTCTGAATGAGCTCAAAAACTCATCAGCCTTGTCAAGTTACAGAACTTACAAAATGATAAGCGATGTTATGCGAAATGATTATTATGATGTCAATCCAGATTTAACAGATATGATTATGTCTAAGATCCAGGATGAGCCAACGCAATTTAACAATGGATTCTTCAACAATAATCTATCAACTGCTACGGTTGATTACAGAAAATATTTATTAGTTTTTGTTCTGGGTTTGATTGCTGCTTTTGCTATTTCATGGGCAGTCAATAACTTCTCAAATACTGGATCATCAAGCTCCAGTGATTTTTTAGCAGCTGACTCGATTTCACAAGAGATTATTGAAGATCATTTTTCAACGACAACAAGAAATCCTAATTATTTTTTAGAAGCAGGCTATCAGCCTAATATATAGATTATGTTTAGACTGCTGTTACTAATTTGCCTCTTTTTATCAGGAGCGGCATCATCAAATGAGTTGTGGTTAAAAATTAGTGAAGCCTCAAAGGCTAGTCACGATCTTAATTATTCTGGAATTATTAATACAACCGACTCAAATCAAGACATTCAATCAACCAAAATGATTCATGTGAACCACGAGGGTGAAGAATTTTTAAAAATTGAAAAGATTGATGGTGCAGACAATCTTCTCTTGATGCATGAAGCAGATGCAGTTATCTATGATAATGATCAAAAAAAGATTTTAATTAAAAAAAAGAAGGGTGCTCATCTCTTCCCCAATATATTTCCATCTAATTTAGATAAATTAAAAGATAGTTATTCAATTGGAGATGGAGGTGACTTTAGAGTTGCAGGAAGAGCAACACAAATGTTGGTGTTATCTCCTATAGACGAGAACAGATACAACTATCATCTTTGGTTGGATAAAAAGTCTCATTTGCCTCTAAAGATGATGGTGATCGATAATAATAAAAATGTGGTTGAAAATATCTCTTTTGCGAATATAGAATTTCTTAAAAGTCAGGATATTAGCTGGTTCAGACCTAATATGAACATTGATAAAACTTACAGCATCAATGAAAATAAAAATATTGAAGAGACTGTAAGAAAGTTTTGGACAATTAATGATCTTCCTAGGGGTTTTGAAGAGGTTAGTTATAGCGCTAAAAGGTACGCAGGACTTAACGCGATAGCGCATCAGATCATATACTCTGATGGCCTTTCGTACATTTCAATATTTATTCACCCCGTAGCGAAGAATCAAAAGCCTCAAGTAGGGTCATCGAAAAGAGGCTCTAGTAATATTCATGCTGAATATAAAAAGGGTTATCAAATTTTAGCTGTTGGCTCAGTTCCTATGCAAACACTTTCCTATATCACTGATAAAGTTAAACTGAATTAATGAGCGATAAAGGAATTGTCGTTGATGTTTCCATGAATAAAATATCGGTTGAGTCCTACCGTGATAAACCATGCGGTCTTTGCGGACAAACCCAAGGCTGTGGAAATTCACTGTGGGGAAAGTTACTGAACCATAAAAAAAATAAAATTCAAATCAATACACAAGACAAATTTACAAAAGGCGATATTGTAGAGATGCATTATGATGAAAAAAAATTATTGAGGATTTCATTAATTATTTATTTCATTCCTTTACTTTCGGTATTGATTTTTCTAGCATTAGCCCAATATATATTTGGTAATAACATTCAAATCTCAATTTTTAGTTTGGTATTAGGTTTTTTTACTGGTCTTATGTTGAGTCGCTATGTTTTGAGATCAATGAATGCTGAAATAGATATTACTGTGAGTAAAATTTAATCAATTACATGGAGTGATGGTATTTATGCAATTAAATAAATTTATTGGTCTCTTATTTATTACTTTTCTTATTCCAGCTTTTGTATTTGCTGTGGCACTTCCAGATTTTACTGAGCTGGCTGAAACTCAAGGAAAAACTGTCGTCAATATTACATCAATAAAAAATGCGACTACTTCATCAGGCAACACGCCACCGTTTCCATACGATGAACAGTTGCAAGAATTTTTTAAAAGATTTGGCATTCCAGGATTACCAGGCATGCCCCCAAATGGAAATGCACCTCGTGAAAAGCAAGTGATGGGAACTGGCTCAGGTTTTATTATTGACTCCAAAGGCATTGTTATTACTAATGCTCATGTGGTGAATGATGCTGATACTGTCATAGTCAAACTAAACGACCAAAAAGAAATCCAAGCTGAAGTTTTGGGTGTTGATAAGAGAACGGATGTCGCTGTTCTAAAAATCAAAGCAGATAATTTGCCACAAGTTAAAATCGGTGATCCAGGTAAATTGAAAGTTGGCGAATGGGTTGCTGCAATTGGGTCCCCTTTTGGTTTGGAGAGTACTATGACCGTTGGCGTGGTAAGTGCGCTGGGTAGAAATCTTCCTCAAGAAAACTATGTTCCATTTATACAAACTGATGTGGCAATTAATCCAGGAAATTCTGGAGGGCCATTATTCAATACTTCAGGAGAAGTGGTTGGTATTAACTCCCAAATATATTCCAGAACTGGTGGTTATATGGGATTATCATTTGCAATTCCAATTGATGTTGCTATTAATGTGGCGGAACAGCTGGAGTCAGATGGTAAAGTATCTCGAGGTTGGTTAGGAATTGCCATTCAAGAAATCAGTAAAGAATTGTCAGAATCGTTCAATATGAAATCTACCCAGGGTGCTTTAGTTGCTGGTGTAGAAAAAGAATCTCCTGCAGACAAAGGTGGCTTAAAACCTGGAGATGTAATTTTAAAATTTGGTGAGAATGACATAAAAATTTCATCTGATTTGCCAAAATTTGTATCTTCCACTAAACCAGGGTCAAAAATTCCTGTAAATATTTTAAGACAGGGTAAAGAAAAGCAGCTGGAGATTACCATTGGTGAAATGCCAACTGAAGATATGGTGGTTGCCAGAAAAAATAATGAACAAACTCAAAAAAATAGAATTGGTCTAACTGTTAAAGACTTAACGCCTCAACAGAAGAAACAAATTAAAGAGAATGCAGGTGTGCTTGTATTAGATGTCGCTGATGTCGCTTTAAACGCAGGTATAAGAAAAGGTGATGTGATATTGGGTTTAAATAATAATCCAGTCAGTTCAGTTCAATCGTTTAACCAAGACCTAAAAAAAGTTAAAAAAGGAAAAACAATTGCCTTATTGATATACAGAAATGGTGACACTCTGTATGTCCCAATAAAAATAACCAATTAAATTTGGATCAGGTAGAATCACGTTGGACGGAAGGCGCTTTGGCGCCTTTCTTTATTTAATGTAAGAGCCATTCATGCAAAAAAATATAAGAAATTTTTCAATAATCGCCCATATTGATCATGGTAAATCGACTTTAGCTGATCGATTAATTCAGTCATGCGGCGGGTTAGCTGACAGAGAAATGGATGATCAAGTTTTAGATTCTATGGATCTTGAGCGTGAGCGTGGCATTACGATTAAAGCCCAGACGGTTACATTAAAATATAAAGCAAAAGATAATCAAGACTATATCTTGAATTTAATCGACACCCCTGGGCATGTTGACTTTACGTATGAAGTTAGCCGCTCATTAGCTGCATGTGAGGGTGGTTTGTTGGTTGTTGACGCCTCACAAGGAGTGGAGGCGCAGACAGTAGCCAATTGCTATACAGCCTTAGATCAAAACGTCGAGGTGTTTACCGTATTAAATAAAATTGATTTAGCTTCAGCTGATCCGGAGCGTGTTAAAACTGAAATTGAGGATGTTATTGGTATTGATGCAAGTGACGCCATCCCTTGCTCCGCTAAAACAGGGTTGGGTATTCCTGACATCCTAGAGAAGATTGTTAGTTTTGTCCCAGCACCAAAGGGAGACCCAAACAACCCTCTGCAAGCATTAATTATTGATGCATGGTTTGACAATTATGTTGGCGTGGTCATGCTAGTTAGAATCGCTGAAGGTACTTTATCAACTAAAGACAAAATTACCTTAATGTCTTCTGGAAGAAATTATGCTGCTGATCAGATTGGTATTTTTACTCCAAAGCCTCTTATTCAGGACAAATTGGTGGCGGGGGAAGTGGGATTTGTTATTGCAGGTATAAAAGAATTAGCAACAGCCAAAGTAGGGGATACGATTACAGGGACTCAAAGTCCAGCAAAAAAGCCACTACCTGGTTTTCGTGAGATTAAGCCACAAGTCTTTGCAGGTTTATATCCCGTGGAATCTAATCAGTTTGAGGCTTTAAGAACTTCTCTTGAAAAATTAAGCTTAAACGATTCATCCTTAAATTTCGAGCCAGAAAACTCAAGCGCCCTAGGCTTTGGTTTTCGTTGCGGTTTTCTTGGCTTGCTCCACATGGATATCATCCAAGAACGACTTGAGCGAGAATACGAGATGGAACTCATTACTACTGCGCCAACAGTCGTTTACGAGCTATTGTTAAAAAATGGCAAAGTTGAACAGATAGAAAATCCATCAAAACTTCCAGATTTATCGACAATTGAGGAAATTCGTGAACCCATTATTAGCCTCAATGTTCTTATGCCTCAGGACTATGTAGGGCCGGTTATGACTTTGGCGAATGAAAAAAGAGGTATTCAGAAAAATATGCAATATTTGGGTAGGCAGGTAATGCTTACTTATGAAATACCTTTAAATGAAGTTGTCTTAGATTTTTTTGACAAACTTAAATCAGTTTCAAGAGGTTATGCGTCCATGGATTATGATTTTCTTGAGTTCAGAGGTTCAGATTTGGTGAAGCTTGATATCCTAGTTAATGGTGAGCGCGTGGATGCCTTATCAACAATTGTGCATCGCTTAAATAGTAAATTTCGTGGTCGTGATCTAGCTGCTAAAATGAGAGAGTTGATACCACGTCAAATGTTTGATGTTGCTATTCAAGCTGCGATTGGTGCAAACATTATCTCGCGAGAGACGGTCAAAGCAATGCGAAAGAATGTCCTTGCCAAATGTTACGGCGGAGATGTTTCAAGAAAAAGAAAGTTACTTGAGAAACAAAAAGAGGGTAAAAAGAGAATGAAGCAAGTCGGAAATGTAGAAATCCCTCAGGAAGCTTTTTTAGCAATTCTAAAGGTGGACGATAAATGATTTTTGCTCTAATTTTGATGATTTCAACTCTTATCACAGGGTTAATTTACCTCTTTGATTTGTTCTTTAAATTCTCAAATCAACATAACAACAAAGCTCTTTCGAAGATCATAAAGGTTGCGAAAGAATTTTTCCCAATCCTTTTGCTTGTTTTTGTGATTCGAACATTTATTGTTGAACCATTTAAAATTCCTTCTGGGTCAATGATGCCAACTTTAATTGCTGGTGATTTTATTGCCGTTAATAAATTTTCTTACGGACTGAGATTGCCTGTATTCAACAAGTTAATTTTTGAAACAGGATCTCCTCAGCGAGGAGATGTTTTCGTCTTTCACTACCCAAAAGACCCCAGCATTGATTATATTAAGAGGGTAATCGGACTTCCTGGAGATAACATTAGGTATGAAAATAAGAAATTATTTGTTAATGATATTGCAGTTTCTCAGACATACTCCAGTATCTATAAATACAGTTTAAAACAAGATTTAGAAGTATCTGCCAAGGAATTTGTAGAAGATCACGGAGATTATAGTCATTCAATTTTAATTCATGATATTCCGTCTGAGAATGTTGAATTTTTAGTCCCCGATGGACATTATTTTGCCATGGGGGATAATAGAGATAATTCATCTGATAGTCGTGTCTGGGGTTTTGTTCCAGATGAACTGTTGGTCGGAAAAGCTTTTGTGATCTGGTTAAACTTTTCTGAACCAAATCGAATTGGAAATTGGATAAATTAATGGATGATTTAATTGTTAAACAGCTTGAAGATTTGCTCCAGTACAAATTCAAAGATATTAATCTTCTCCAAACATCACTGACACATCGTAGTTTCGACGGTGAAAATAATGAGCGTCTGGAGTTCTTAGGCGATAGCATTCTGAATTTTACAATTGCTGAGGCATTATTTAAAAAATTTCCAAACATTCCTGAGGGAGACTTAAGTCGACTAAGAGCATCACTAGTAAAATCAGGCACGCTTGCAGAAATTGCAGTCAAAATAAAATTAGGTGATTTTATTTTTCTGGGCGAAGGAGAGCTCAAAAGCGCAGGCTGGAGACGTCCTTCAATATTGGCAGATACATTTGAGGCTATTATTGGTGCCCTATATTTGGATGGCGGTTTAGGGCCAGCTCAAACATTTATTCATCAATATTTTCAAGATTGGTTAAGTGAAATTAATCCAGCTAAAATTGATAAGGACCCTAAAACATCATTGCAGGAATTATTACAATCTAAAAAACTAATGCTCCCCAAATATGAAGTGGCAGACATTAAAGGTGAGGCCCATGCACAAGAATTTATAGTGAAATGTAATATTGCCCAATTGTCGATAACTACTGAGGCCTCAGGCTCTTCAAGACGAGCTGCCGAGCAAGAGGCGGCCAGTATAGCTCTGCCTTTAGTCAAAGAAAAAGTTTTATGACCAAAAAAAAATGCGGGAAGATTGCTATTATAGGCCAGCCCAATGTTGGTAAATCAACTTTGCTTAATTTTATCTTAGGTCAAAAATTATCAATTACATCAAAGAAAGCACAGACCACAAGAAATCAAATTTTAGGCATTCATTCCGAAAAAGATATTCAATTCATTTTTGTTGACACACCAGGATACCAACAAAAATTTTTAAATCAAATGAACAAAAGAATGAATAAGTCTGTGACTTCAGTTTTCCATGATGTGGATGTTGTCATTTTTATGTCTGAACCAAAGACATTAAATGAGATTGAAATAGAGTTGGTAAAGATGATCCCAAATGACACTCCTGTTATTAATTTGATAAATAAAATTGATCGAGTCAAAAATAAAAATAAAATCCTTGAATTAATAGACATCAGCTCGGAATTACAAATTTTTAAAAAAATCATCCCAGCATCAATAAAATTGAAAGACAATCAAAAAATTATTTTGCAAGAAATTGCAGAATTTTTACCCGAACAAGATTTTATTTTTGATGCTGATGATATCACCGATAAGAATGAAAGATTTTTATCTGCTGAAATTATTCGTGAGAAGATTTTTCGCTTAACTGGAGATGAGCTCCCGTATTCTATTGCAGTTGAAATTGAAAACTTCGAGCATAAAGACAATCTTCGCCGAATTTTCGCAACCATACTTGTTGATAAAGATAGCCAAAAACCTGTAGTTATAGGAAAAGATGGTGAGAAGTTAAAAAGAATCTCAACTGAGTCTAGGAGGGATATGGAAAAATTATTTCAGTCCAAAGTTTGGTTAGAAATTTGGGTAAAGGTCCAAAAAAATTGGTTTGATGATGCCAGAGCTTTAAAGTCTTTAGGGATTTAATGTGAAACGCGTTGAAGACCATAATATTTATATTCTTCATACCTATCCATTTAAAGAAACGAGTTTAATAGTTGAGGCTTTGTCTGAAAACTTTGGTCGAATATCTCTGCTGGCCAAGGGCGCTAGGCGACCAAGATCTTTACTAAGGGGTTATTTACAACCATTTCAGATGATTCAGGCAACTTGGTCGAATGTGAGTGACCTAAAAACTTTATATAACGTTGAATGGAACTCTAAATATTTAGGACTTAAAAACCAAGCACTGATATGTGGTTTTTATATGAATGAACTGATCATGAAACTCCTCCCAAAAGATGAGCCTTCAAATGATTTTTTTCATTTCTATCATCAACAACTAGAGGAACTTTCTTTAAATGTTGGTTATGAAAGTTTATTAAGGGTATTTGAGCTAAAGCTTCTTGAGGAGCTTGGCTATAAAGCAAAGCTAGATGAAGATGAAAATGGCAATCCAATTAACCCTAAAAAACTTTATTACTATGAAGCCGAGTATGGGGCATCACTGCCAGATGCGTCCACCAACGGAGTAAAAATTATTGGTCAGACTCTGATTGATATGCATAATAATGACTATTCTCATTTGAATACTTTAAAGGAAAGTAAATTATTGATGAGGTACCTGATGCGCTTTTATACCGGGCACGATCTAGTAAAAAGCAAAGAACTTTTTTTAACAAATGATAGGTAATTGAATGAAATTAGGCGTGAACATTGATCATATAGCAACGATCCGGCAGGCTAGAGGAACATCGTATCCTGATATTATAAAGGCAACTCAGTTAGCTGAATTAGCTGGGGCAGATAGCATCACCCTTCATCTTCGAGAAGATCGACGCCATATGCAAGATCAAGACTTGTTTAATTTGAAACCTGTAATTAAAACAAAAATGAATCTTGAAATGGCAGCAACAGATGAAATGCTAGAAATTGCATTACAGGTAATGCCGGAAGATATTTGCTTGGTTCCTGAAAGGCGAGAAGAGAGAACGACCGAAGGAGGGTTAAATCTCAATTCCAATTTTAATTATTTAAAAACTTTTATTGGTGAGTTAGCTAAGAAAGGAATCCGCGTTTCTTTATTTATAGCGCCTGATAAAGATTCCATTGATCAAGCTTTAGAACTTCAAGCACCCGTAATTGAACTTCATACGGGACATTACGCAGACTCAATTAATGAAGAACAGGGTAAAGAATTAATTAATATACAAGATCTTGCATCTTATGCTTATAAGCAGGGTTTAGTAGTTAACGCTGGCCATGGATTGAATTATGACAATGTGTCCGCAATTGCAAAAATTAAAGAAATTAACGAGCTAAATATTGGACATGCTATCGTAGCAGAAGCTCTTTTTCTGGGTTGGGAACAAGCCATCACCAAGATGAAATCCTTAATAAGGAAGCCATTATGATTTTTGGCATTGGGACCGATATTGTTGAAATACAGCGCATTGAAAAAATTTTTAGCAAATTTAATAATCGGTTTGCAAAAAAAATCCTATCAAAAAAAGAGTATGAGGCTTTTCAGATAAGTAATGCACCGGCTCATTTTTTGGCAAAAAGGTTTGCAGCTAAGGAGGCGGTTGCCAAAGCCTTGGGTTTAGGTTTTAGAGACCCCATTAGTTTTCATGGAATTGAGGTTGACCACAATGACCTTGGAGCTCCTTTTTTTAAATTTAATGCTCAGATATCAAAATTTTTAAACCAAAAAAAAATTATCAAATGCCACTTGAGTATTTCCGATGAAAAAAATATCGCCAGCGCTTTTGTTGTTCTAGAAGTCTGACAATGAGTTCTGATAAATTTTTAAGCCTTGAAAATCTAATTGGAGAGCAAGGGCAAAAAAAACTAGCCAATAGTCATGTATGTTTAATTGGTCTTGGAGGAGTTGGATCTTGGGTTGCAGAAGCTTTAGTTAGAAGCGGAATAGGTAAGTTAACCCTTATTGATATGGATCATATCGTGGCTTCTAATATTAATAGACAGATCCAAGCAACAGAAGAAAATATTGGCCAGTCAAAACTTCAAGCTCTCAGTGATCGAATTCAAAACATTAATTCAAATTGCGATGTAATTTTAATTGATGATTTTTTAACAGTTGATAATTTATCTGATTTGATACATGAGGAGCATGATGTGATTGTTGACGCCATTGATCAAGTTAAAGTCAAATGTGCACTAGCAGACTATTGTTCAGATAAAAAAATAAACCTGGTTATTTCTGGTTCTGCAGGCGGGAGGCTGAATCCAGAAAAAATCAAAGTCAAAGATTTATTAGATACTTATGGCGATCCATTGCTCGCAAAAGTAAGAAAAGAGTTTAAGAAAAAACACTCTGGTAGGAAAAAATCTAAGTTAATAGCGATCTTTTCAGATGAGCAGATTATAAAACCTCACCAATGCGACAGTGTGGAAAGCAATTTAAATTGTGCAGGTTATGGTTCATCAGTAATGGTGACGGCAGCGATGGGGTTCTATTTAGCCTCAGAAGCTCAAAAAATTATCTTAAAAGCTTGAAATAATTCAACTTAACCCCATTTAATTTCTTTATTAACAATTATTATCAATAACTTATGGCTAAATCAGAAAAACTTAGTTTTCAAACGGAAGTAAAACAATTATTAAATCTTATGATCCACTCTTTATACAGCAACAAGGAAATTGCGATTAGGGAGTTGATATCCAATGCCAGCGATGCCACAGACAAATTACGATTTGAGGCATTAGACAACGACAAGCTGTATGAAGGAGATTCTGATCTCAAGGTTATTGTTGATTTTGATTCGAAAGCAAATACATTAACTATCACAGATAATGGCATCGGTATGGATCGTGACGACTTAGTCAATAACTTAGGCACTATCGCTCGTTCAGGAACGAAAGAGTTTTTGGCGAACATATCTGGGGATAACAAAAAAGATGCAAACTTAATTGGTCAGTTTGGAGTAGGTTTTTACTCTTCTTTTATTATTGCCAAAGAAGTGACTGTCCAAACGAGAAAAGCTGGAAACCCGCAAGCTTATAGTTGGTCATCGCAAGCGGATGGTGAATTTACGATTAACGAAATAGAAAAAGAATCTAGAGGAACCTCGGTTACTCTTAAACTAAAAGACGATGAGAAGGAGTTTACAGATACGTGGCGACTGCAATCAATTATAAGAAAATACTCTGATCATATTTCCATTCCAATTCAGATGTACAAAACTGACATGAAAAAAGATGAATTGGTGAAATTAGAAGAATTAGAAACTATCAATAACACGAATGCGATTTGGACAAGAGCCAAAAGCGAAATTAAACAAAAAGAGTATGAGGAGTTTTATAAATCTCTGTCTTATGACTCAGAAGAACCTTTGGCCTACTACCATAATCGGGTAGAAGGGAAAACAGAATACACTTCGCTACTCTATCTCCCAAAAAAAGCTCCATTTGATTTGTATGATCGTGAAAATAATAATTCCATCAAGTTATATGTCCGTAAAGTTTTTGTGATGGACGCAAATGAAAAATTGATACCGCAATATTTACGATTTGTTAAAGGCGTAATTGATTCCCAAGATTTATCTTTGAACGTATCCAGGGAAATCCTTCAAGACTCACCTCTGGTGGATTCAATAAAATCGGGGGTGACCAAAAGAGTACTCTCATCTTTACAAACAATATCTGAAAAAGAGCCAGAAAAATATCAAAGCTTCTGGAATGAGTTTGGTAAAGTTTTAAAAGAAGGACCTGCGGAAGATTTTGCAAACAAAGAAAGTATTGCTAAGTTATTACGATTTGCTTCGTCCAACACAGATGAGCAATCGGTGAGTTTTGACAGCTATATTAAAAATATGCCAAAAGACCAAGAGTCGATTTACTACATCACTGCAGACTCCCATCAGGCAGCAAAAAATAGCCCACATTTGGAAATTTTTAAACAAAAAAATATTGAAGTGCTTCTGTTAAGTGATCGTGTGGATGAGTGGTTAGTCTCGAGCTTACATGAGTTTGATGGCAAAAAGCTTCAATCTATTGCGAAGGGTGATCTTGACCTTGGTAAATTAGATACTGAAGAACAAAAAGCAGAAAAAGAAAAAATTGAGAAAGAGGCGAAGAGTATTGTTGAAAAAATCAATAAATCGCTAGGAGACAAAGTAAAAGAGGTGAAAGTAACGCATCGTCTGACCAATTCTCCTGCATGTTTAGTTGTTGGTGAACATGATATTTCAGGTAATTTGGAGCGTATTTTAAATGCAGCTGGACAAAGTACGCCTGAAAATAAACCTATTTTAGAGGTAAATCCAAATCATGAGCTTATCAAAAAACTTGAAAAAATTGAAGAAAATCAATTATTTAACGATTATTCGTCGGTTATTTTTGATCAAGCAATTTTAGCTGAAGGAGGTCAATTAGATGACCCAATTGGGTATGTAAATAAGGTTAATAAATTCCTTATTTAGTGTTTTTTTACTCTGTTACAAATTATTTACAAAAAATAATAAAAAAATAGCGAAAAAGTGTTTGACAAGGGTAATTTAAACCTGATATAGTTTCGCTTCTTTGGCACTACTGGTGCCATAATCACTCAGAAAATTAGATAATTTGGTGGTGATTTATTCGATCGCGGGGTGGAGCAGTCTGGCAGCTCGTCGGGCTCATAACCCGAAGGTCACAGGTTCAAATCCTGTCCCCGCAACCAATCGAAATGATCTTTAACAATATGCAACTGATAAGTGTGGGTACTTATTGAACGAGGCAGTGATTGTTTACAATCACACTAAAAAAATATAGTGCTTACACACAAATTTGTGAACAAGACCACATTAGCTTATAGCTAATTAACCTTGTGAATGAATTTGAGTTTTTAAAGCACAAAGCGATTTATCTAACTTTCCTTCGGGAAAGTATAGTAAAAGACAAGATTAAACTGAAGAGTTTGATCCTGGCTCAGATTGAACGCTGGCGGGATGCTTTACACATGCAAGTCGAACGGCAGCATAGAGAGCTTGCTCTCTGATGGCGAGTGGCGAACGGGTGAGTAATATATCGGAACGTGCCCAGTAATGGGGAATAACTAGCCGAAAGGTTAGCTAATACCGCATACGACCTACGGGTGAAAGCAGGGGATCTTAGGACCTTGCGTTATTGGAGCGGCCGATATCTGATTAGCTTGTTGGTGGGGTAAAAGCCTACCAAGGCAACGATCAGTAGCTGGTCTGAGAGGACGATCAGCCACACTGGAACTGAGACACGGTCCAGACTCCTACGGGAGGCAGCAGTGGGGAATTTTGCACAATGGGGGAAACCCTGATGCAGCCATTCCGCGTGAGTGAAGAAGGCCTTCGGGTTGTAAAGCTCTTTCGCAAGAAAAGAAAACTTACAATCTAATATATTGTAAGTATGACGGTATCTTGATAAGAAGCACCGGCTAACTACGTGCCAGCAGCCGCGGTAATACGTAGGGTGCAAGCGTTAATCGGAATTACTGGGCGTAAAGCGTGCGCAGGCGGTTGTGTAA
>MDSZ01198480.1_pt1 | contig 70319 bp, 19 predicted proteins | sample 811201 | NCBI WGS metagenome assembly MDSZ01 (sample SAMN05326647, study PRJNA326480) | marine metagenome | isolation source: seawater | place: Indian Ocean: North | collected 2010
GTTCAGGCCACACCCGCTGCTTGGCGTATGATCATGTCCTGCTGGCCCCATGAGCATCACAAGCAAGATGATCGGAAAAGAACATTCTTATGCGGGGGTGAGGCACTCCCTGTTTCCTTGGCGGATGAACTGTTAAAGACTGGTTCTACCATCTGGAATGTTTACGGCCCTACCGAAACCACCATCTGGTCCGGTGCACTCAGAATCGATGGGAACAAGGAATCCATGCCTATCGGCGGTCCTTTGGACAATACCTCCTTTCATATCGTGGACAGCAAACTTCGACCAGTACCGCCTGGAGTCCCTGGCGAATTGTGCATTGGCGGAATCGGGCTAAGTCCTGGCTACCACCAACGCCCCGACCTGACCAGGGAACGATTTGTTCAATTGGATGAAGCTGATTCAAATCCTATCCGGGTTTACAGGACGGGAGACTCCGTACGACAAACGCCCGATGGTTTGATGGAATTCTTGGGTCGCATGGATTCTCAGATCAAGTTGAGGGGACACCGCATTGAATTAGGAGAAATCGAAACCGCAATGGAATCACATGGAGAAGTGGAAGAAGCGGTGGCTGTACTACATGACTTTGGGGAAGGTGAGCAATGCATCCAAGTATTCTATCGACGTTCAAGGAATTCAGAAGAACCGGAAGAAACTTTTAACACCGACCTGCGACGACACTTATCGGGGAAATTGCCTGCCTACATGCTTCCCGTAGGAATGCGAGAACTGGATCGATTCCCGATCACACCGAACGGAAAAACGGACCGCAAAACCCTATCGAGCATGAGGATCACCCGAGCCAGCTCGGGGATCCCTCCTCAAACCCAATTGGAACGCGATTTGGCAAAGGTTTGGAAACGTGTTCTCAAGACGGATACCGTAGGTATTCATGACAATTTTTTCGAAATGGGCGGACACTCATTATTGATCCTAACAGCTCAAAACGAGATCAGGGAGCAGATGGGCATCAAACTGCCAATAATTGATTTTTTTCAGCATCCATCACTCCATGCGTTGGCAAACCATATCAACCATCAGACCTCAATCCATCGTGATACGGATCGTAGCGGGGCATTGAAGGCGGGTCGATCGCGACTGATGCGTCGAAGACAAAATCAGACCACTGACCAAGACAAAACCGGATGAAGCTTTGACGAAAACGACTCAACAATCGAATGGTCTGGAAATCGCGATCATCGCCATGGCGGGACGCTTCCCTGGTGCCAAATCAGTTACCGAATACTGGGATAATTTAAAAAATAGTCGTGAGTGTCTTTCAGCGCTGGACGAAGACTACCTGCGCCGGAATGGTGTCTCGGAAGAACAAATCAAGGATCCCGATTATGTCAAAACAGGGGGAATTCTCAAAGATGCCGACCACTTCGACGCTCAATTCTTTGGATATAGTCCGCGTGAAGCAAAGATTCTTGATCCACAACACCGTGTTTTTCTCGAATGCGCATGGGAAGCCATGGAGACGGCCGGATATAACCAGGACCGTTATCAGGGCCCGATCGGAGTATTCGCAGGTGCTGGGATGAGCGGTTATCTCCTGCAATTATACGCCAACCAGGAAGTACGAGAAACCGTCAGCCCCTATGAGCTTTTTGTCGCCAACGATAAGGATTTTCTCTGTACGAGAGTTTCTTACAAACTAAACCTCACCGGTCCGAGTATAGGGATCCAAACAGCCTGTTCCTCCTCGCTTGTTTCCGTTCATGCGGCATGTCAATCATTGCTGAGCGGAGATTGTGACATGGCACTTGCAGGTGGAGTGGCGATATCGAGACAAGTGGGATACCCCGCACAAAAAGAATCCATTTATTCTGAAGATGGTCATTGTCGTGCCTTTGATGCAAACGCCAACGGAACGGTCGGTGGCAACGGAGTTGGGATTGTTGTTTTAAAACGGCTTGAAGATGCCATCAAGGATGGAGATGTCATTGAGGCGGTCATCAAAGGTTCAGCCGTCACCAATGACGGTTCAAGAAAAGTGAGTTTCACCGCGCCCCAATCAGAAAACCAGGCAGCCGCCATTCGAACTGCGCTGACCATGGCTGAGACCCCAGCCGAATCAATTTCCTACATCGAAGCTCATGGCACCGGCACCCCTATGGGTGATCCGATCGAGATGGCCGCCCTCATGAAGGTTTTTCCACATCAGGATGCTGATTCCCCTTACTGTGCCATCGGTTCGGTCAAAACCAATATCGGTCATCTGGATACAGCCGCCGGTATCGCGGGTCTCATAAAGACGATCCTTGCATTGCGACATCAACAAATTCCGGCAAGTCTTCATTACCATCAACCCAATCCGCAAATCGATTTCGAACATTCACCCTTTTATGTCAACACGTCATTAAAGCAATGGAAACCGAATGAAGGATTTCCCCGCCGCGCCGGTGTCAGTTCGTTCGGTATCGGCGGATCCAATGCGCATGTCGTCCTGGAGGAATGGGTGGGCGCTGAACGTCACCAGAAAGAAATCGACCAGCCCCAGATCATCCCTCTTTCGGCCAGATCGGAGTCCGCGCTTCACAATAAGATAACGAAATTAAGTCAATATCTGAAATCCTCCTCTGGTCTCGGACTCCAAGATATAGCCTTCACCCTTCAGGAAGGAAGGCAGCCATTTCCATGGCGAAGTGCTGTGACCGCCTCCTCAGTGGACGAGGTCATTTCCCAACTCGATGGCTCTCCTTTGATCAGTGAATCCAAGGAAAATCCGTCCATTGTCTTCTTACTTCCAGGACAAGGCTCATCCCCTCAAGGATGGGTGAGTGCATTGCTGGACACGGAACCGACATTCAAGGATGCCTATGAAGAAAGCATCGCTTCACTTGAACCTGGCCATCACGAGCGAGGTGAGGTAGAGACAGAATGTCTTGAGTTGTTTTCCGCTCAATATGCACTTTTCAAATGGGCAAACGCATATGGAATCAAACCTGCTGCGCTACTTGGACATAGTTTTGGCGAATGGGTTGCGGCCTGCATCGCAGGAGTTTTCGAACTGAAAGACGCGGTCAAACTCGTTTCCATCCGAGGCAGGCTCATGGATGCAACGGCAGCAGGATCCATGACGGTTGTCATGAAATCTCCCGAGGACATCAAAGATTTGCTGGGGCCTAAAATTTCCATCGCGGCCCACAATGCCCCCGACATGGTTACTTTGTCCGGCCCTACCCCACTGATCGAAAAACTGGAACATCAACTGAAAGACGAAAAGATCCCGTTTAAACGACTCGACACCACCCGGCCATTTCACTCTGAAACCATGGACTCCATCCTTGCCCCATGGATTGCAGCATTGTCCAAGGTTTCGGTAGCGCCACCGAACATTCCTTTTTTGTCCAACGTTTCAGGGAACTGGATCAAGCAGAAAGAAGCGATGGAACCCGCATATTGGGGGCGTCATTTACGCGAACCCGTGGCATTTCATCCATGCGTTCAAACCGTTCTTGATCTGGACAATGTGATATTCATTGAATTGGGGGATGGGCAGGGTTTGGGTCCGTTGATCAAGAAGCAAACTCAGTCTCCGGTCTTGAGTGTGATAACGACCCAATCCGAATCAAACCTTCACCTTCCAAGACTGGTCGCCGAATTATGGATGCAGGGCGCACCTGTCAAATGGGAGCTGACACGGTCAACCGAATATTCTCCCCAACGTTTGCCGCTGCCGACCTATCCTTTCGAGCGCCGGCAATTCCTGGTTGAACCGAGACATCAGGGCAATTTTCAGGATCCAATATCGACCAGCAGAAAAAAGGCTTCCACAGAAGTCAGCACCTATTACCCAAGCTGGCGAAAAAGTGTTGCCATTCCAAAACCCATTCCACCTACCGAACGACAACGGTGGCTGTTGTTCCTCGATGAAGGAGGCATTGGCAATGCGCTGGCCGACCGCATCGAACGAAGTGGAAAAGATGTCATCAAGGTTCTGCGCAAGACCGAAGGTCGGTCTGCCGGATTTCGCGAATACCTGACTTCCCCTAACGATCCGAAAAGTTTCGAAGAATTATTCCGTGCATTACAAGAAAGGGAGACCCAGGCAACGCACATAATGTACTTGTGGGCCCTAGATGACAACAAGACAGCTCCGTCCCAGGAACTGGCAGCTTTAGCGGATCATTTGCCGGATGAAGCTATTCACCTGTTTGTGTGTACTACCCAGGCTGTGCTGATTGAGACGGAAGACACCATGGCGCCTCTCCAGTCCGCCATCAGAGGCGTTTCCATGGTCATTGGACAGGAGAAACCGAACATCGGTTGTCGATGGATCGATATAGGTGACACACAGTCCAATTTGAAAAGGATGGCCGAAACCCTTTGGGAAGAACTGCGTGTCAGCGATCCAGCAGAAGTGGCTGTTGCCTACCGGGGACAAACCCGATGGATACTTGATTATGAATCGCTCCCCTTAACTAATGACACTCCACGCACACCACCCCTGATTCAATCAAAAGCATCCTACCTGATTCTGGGTGACGTCCAATCGGAGCTGGGACAAACCTGGGCGGCATCTCTGCTCGAAGTGGGTGCCTCGGTTTTCTGGATCAATACACATCCGGAATCCAAAGTTCCCCAATCCCTCTTGAACGATCAGATGAGCCTGATGGAGGCCGCCACCTCTGAAACCATTCAAGCGGCGATTCAATCCATCCAATCCTCATCGGGTATGCCACGGGGAATATTTGTCTGCAGTGACACCGCTAACAAACAGTCAGCAGCGCCTCTGACATTGCTTCAAAAAAGCCATTGGGAATACAACGAGCAATCCAAACGGATGCCGCTTGAGGCTTTGGCAAGCTGCCTTGATTCAGATTTACCGAAATTTGTATGCGCACAGTCATCGCTTTCATCGATCATCGGCGGCATGGGACTTGCCGCTTACTCCGGCACAAACCATCAAGTGGACGCCATGGTAGCAATTCAAAACCAGAAACAATCGTGTGCCTGGTATGCGATTAACTGGGATCGCCTGACGCATGGCTCAGTCCAATCCGATTCGGAAAAGAGCACAAACGAGGAGCATCCTTCAAACGCCATAGAGAAGGAATTGGCATGGAAAACCACTCTACGCATTCTGACACAGGCACCCCCTGGCCAGTATATCGTTTCCTTGGAATCTCTGTATGATAGATTGGAAAAATGGGTCCTACCAACCTCGACTCCGACCGAAACTTCCAACATCGAATCCGGTTCGAACATCGCACATGAACGCCCAAAATTGGCAAATGAATATCGACCGCCTGCGAACGCAATCGAAAGAACGATAGTCGAGGTCTGGGAAGATTTCCTGGGAATCAAAGGGATAGGAGTGGATGACAATTTCTATGCTCTGGGAGGCCATTCATTGTTGGCGATCCAGGTCATCAGTCGCCTGCGTGAAGTCTTTCCCATCGAAATCGAACTACGCCACCTGGTCACGGACGAACCCACCCCAGCACGAATAGCCCGTATTTTGGAGGCGGAACTTCCCAATGAAGCATCTCTCGATGAGATGGCAGATCTTCTCGATGAGATCAAAAACCTGTCTCCTGAAGAAACCAAATCTCAACTGGAATCACCCCACCCCGAATAAAGGCGACCGGACCAAGCATATGAAAAACCTTTACTCGCAACTTTCCGATTTGACTCCGGAGCAGCGCGCTTTATTTGAGCGTCGACTCAGAGAAAAGGGCATGAAAAAACCGACGAGTACTGGAATTCAACGTCGCCCTTCCCTGTCGGAACTACCTCTATCCTGGGCTCAGCAGCGGCTCTGGTTTGTTCAACAGTTTGATCCGGATAACACCGCATACAATGTGAGCAGCGCATTGCGATTAAAAGGCCCATTGGATTCGGATCAATTACAGAAGGCTCTTAATCGTATTGTTACCCGTCACGAATCACTTCGCACCTGCTTTCTTAAAAACCACAAAGGAGAGGCCTACCAGAAGATTTTACCACCGACACCCGTCAACATTCCGCTGCATGACCTCAGTGAGGAATCCGATTCGGAACTGATCCTCCAGCAGCGAATCGAATCCACTAAATCCACTCCCGTCTCTCTGGCCTTACCTCCGCTTCAATTGGAGTTGTATCGACTTGCCAAGGAGGATCATGTTCTGGTTCTCCTGACGCATCACATTGTTTGCGATCGTTGGTCGGTCATGGTTTTCTTGCGGGAGTTAACTCATTTTTACAGGTCTTCCAAAGAAACAGCTCCCTTGCCGGAACTTCCAATCCAATATCCGGATTGGGCTCTCTGGCAACGCAACCGCTTAAAGGGCTCATTGCTGGAGGAACAATTAAGTTATTGGAAATCTCAGTTAAGCCCCCCTCTACCCGAATTGGAATTACCCAGCAAGGTCTGTAAAGACCCGAGTCATCAAGGCGCCCACTTTCCGATCCTTATCGATGCCCGACTCACCGAACGGATCAAATCATTGGCAAGCCAATTTGAAACAAGCTTGTTTGCATGTCTTCTGGCTGTTTTTAAAACGCTGTTGATGAAATACTGCGGATCAACCGACATCGTGGTCGGCAGTGAAGTGGCCAATCGAGATCGAACGGAAACAGCGGGATTGATCGGTCTTCTGGTCAATACATTGGTCCTCCGAACCGACGCATCGGGAGATCCAAGTTTCAAGGCCTTCGTATCGCGTGTCAAAGAGACGGTTGAAGGTGGTTTGGCGCATCAGGATCTGCCATTTGAAAAATTGGTTGAAACGCTCAATCCTGATAGACGCATCGAACAGTTCACGCCGTTGTTTCAGGTAAAATTTGACCTCCAGCAAGTCCATGTAAAGGAAACCGAGCTTGCCGGCTTGTCTATCAAACCGGAACCCATTCCCGAAACCCATGTAAAGTATGGTCTTCGTTTCAACATTCAGGATACCGGTGAGACATTGCGTGGGCAGATCGAATACAGTGCCGACCTGTTTGATGCTTCCTGCATTGCCCGAATGGCACAGCACTGGCAGACGCTTTTGGGAAGCGTGATTGCCTCGCCAGAACAACCACTCTCGAGTTTGAGCATCCTTGCCGAATCCGAAAAGGATCACCTTTGGAATTTGAGTCAAGGCCACCAACTGCCTCCGACAACGGAAACCCTCCATGGCCTCTTTGAGACCCAGGTGAAACACAATCCTGAAGCGATTGCCGTAGTCGATGGATCATCCGAAATCACCTATGAGCACTTAGACCAAAAAGCCGAACAATGGGCCAAAACGTTAAAGAACCTCAACATGAAACCCGGGTTTCGTGTGGGTGTCTGCCTGCCCAAATCAGCCGATCTGATCGCGATATTGCTGAGCATCCACAAAGCGGGAGGCGCTTATTTACCTTTGGATCCCGATTATCCGGATGAGCGGTTGGAATTTATTAAGAAGGACGCGGATTGTGTGGCCGTTTTCCACCGAACGAAAAACGAAATCAAACTCCAGACGGACAAGCAATCACTCCAGTCCGAATTCGAAGTCCCTCACGATCAGAATGAGGAAAGTTGGGCATATGTGATCTATACGTCCGGCTCCACGGGACAGCCCAAAGGTGTGGCCATATCTCATCACGCTGCTGCAACACTGATGCGGTGGACGGGACGCCATTTCGATCCATCCGCACTCTCAGGTGTCCTGGCCAGCACCTCGATTTGCTTCGACCTTTCCATTTTTGAAATCTTTGCTCCCCTGGTCCATGGGGGGAAAATAATCCTCGCCAAAAACCTGCTGGAACTTCCCAATTTACCAGCTAGAAACAGTGTCACTTTGATCAACACTGTTCCAAGTTTGTTGCGTCAACTTTTGACGACCGATTCTCTCCCGGAAACACTAAAAGTCGTCAATCTGGCCGGTGAACCCCTTCCACCCGATCTGGTCAAAGATCTGCAGTCTCGAAATGTCGGTGCAATCTATAATCTGTACGGTCCATCTGAAGATACCACTTATTCGACCTACGCTTACCTCGATAAGAACCATTATGATCCAGACAAGGATCCTGTGCCCATCGGAAAACCGATCGACAACACGGTTGCCTTGGTTTTGGATCCGAACGGCAACCTGCAACCGACAGGAATTGCCGGAGAACTTTTTCTAGGTGGAGAAGGGCTTGCCTGTGGTTATTTAAACCGACCTGATCTCAATAAAACCGGGTTTGTGTCCAATCCATTGGAAAAGGGTCCTAAACGGCTTTACCGCACGGGCGACCGTGTACGATGGATGGAAAATGGTCAGTTGGAATTTTTGGGACGACTGGATGATCAATTCAAGATTCGGGGGTATCGAATCGAAGCTGGCGAAATTGAGATCTTCCTGAGAAGGCATACGCAAATCAAGGAGGCGCTGGTTGTTTCTCATCGCACCCAAGACGATCTCGTTTTGCTGGCGTATCTGGTGCCGAAGCAAGGTAACCACATGCCATCGCCCGAGACCTTGAGAAATTACCTTTCGGAATTCCTGCCAAACCCGATGATCCCCACCTTGTGGCATGAACTGGAAACCATTCCCCGACTGCCTAATGGCAAGGTTGACAAAGCGCTTCTTCCGACACCTGATTTTCCACAAAGTTCCCATGCCTATAAAGCACCTGTGACGACGACGGAACGACAACTGGTGGAAATTTGGGAAACAATCCTGAAAATCGAATCCATTGGTATCGATGACAGTTTTTTTGACCTGGGTGGTCATTCATTGCTGGCCGTTCAATTGGTAGCAAGCATTGAAAGCAAAATGGGTATTTCCATACCGCTCCGCATGCTGTTCACTTTCTCGACCGTGTCTGGTTTGGCGTCCTTTATCGACAAGAACGAGTTGGTTCACCACCCGTCCACTTCAGCTACTGAACCGATCCAATCAGATCCCGAATCCCGATATGAACCCTTTCCACTGACCGATATTCAGCAGGCATACTGGCTGGGTCGTAATGGGGCTTTCGAGTTGGGGAATATCGCCACGCACGGCTATCGTGAAATCGATCTTCACGGCATTCCACACGAAAAAGTTCAGGAAGCATTCAATCTCTTGATCCAGCGTCATGATATGCTTCGAGCGGTGGTTCAGGAAGATGGAAAGCAATCCTGTTTGGAGCAAGTTCCCGCATTTGACATCCAGGTCCATTCAGGCGATGCATCCCCTGAATCCCTTTGCCTATCCCTACGCGAGAAACTGTCCCATCAAGTGTTCCCAACCGATCAATGGCCACTTTTTCACATCGAAGCCGTTGATCTTGGAAATGAGACCAGGCGTTACTTTGTCAGTTTTGATGTTCTGTTGGGAGACGCATGGAGTCTTCAAATTTTGGGGCGTGAAATGTTGACACTGATCCAAGGACGAGAGCTGCCACCTTTGACACTGACCTTTCGTGACTATGTGCTGTACGAACAGGCACAGTCTGATTCTGGAAAAAACAAAACCGATTGGAAATATTGGCAGGATCAGATCCCAAAAATTCCTCCAGCACCGGACCTGCCTCTGATCAAGAACCCGCGGGAGATTGATCAACCCGAAGTAAAACGCAGGTCTATGACGATTCCGGCCACCATGTGGCAGGCCATTCAACATCAGGCAAAATCCCATGGTCTCACTGCTTCAGCGATCATCTTATCGGCCTTTTCTGAAGTCCTGGGTTCGTGGAGTCGTAAACGCCGTTTCACGATCAATCTCACCTTGTTCAATCGTCGCCCAGTTCATCCGGATGTAGATTCGATCATAGGTGATTTCACATCTTCCACCCTCGTGCCAATCGATCAGTGCAATCTCGAGTCCTTTGCGAACAGAACCAAAGCGGTGCAGGCCACCCTTTGGGAAGTCCTTGAGCACCGGTCGGTGAGTGGTGTGAGGATTATCCGCGAACTTGCCCGCCACTGGAGCACCCATGTAGGTGCCATCATGCCGGTGGTGTTCACCAGTACGCTTGGGAAAATAGCCGCTTCCACCACGCAATCGCCCAGCAAGGTCGTATTTGGATTGAGTCAAACCTCTCAGGTCTACCTGGACCACCAAGTAGCCGAACTGGATGGTGACCTGGCCCTCAATTGGGATACGATCGACGAACTATGGCCAGAGGGAGTGCTGGATGCCATGTTTGAAACTTACGGGGCATTTGTACGTCAACTGGCTGTGGACCAATCCAGCTGGCAGCGCTGTCCACGATTGATCAGCCAGGATGATCATCAGCGGTTGAACGCATCTGGCACGCAAGGTTTGATCCCGCAAGCTTCATCAAAAAACACGCTGCATGGTCTGTTCTTTCAAAGAGCAAAACAACAACGCAAGGCCATCGCCATCCGAACCGATGACACGGAGATTACCTATGAGGCACTTGCGAACCATACCCTGAACCTGGCGGATCAATTGATTCAAAAAGGTGTGACGGCAAATGAACTGGTCGCGGTATCCATTCACAAGGACTGGCGTCAGATTGTTGCCTGTTTGGCGATTCTGACCGCTGGCGCAGCCTATGTTCCGATTCAAACGTCGCTTCCCATGGCACGTCGTCACCAGATCCTTGAAGACATTCAAACCCGGATCGTGCTGACGACCGAGGAATCCCCAGCGGACTGGCCTGAAAGCATCCTGAACATCCAAATTCATTCGGCATTCAAAAACACTTCGAGTATCCAACCTGAGACGATCGGAAAGGCATCCGAAAACCTTGCCTACGTCATTTTCACATCCGGTTCTACAGGGAAACCAAAGGGTGTCATGATTGACCATCAAAGTGCCATCAACTCGATACTGGATATCAACCAACGGATTAAGCTGACTCCCGAGGACAGTGTCTTTGCACTATCATCCCTGAGTTTTGATTTATCGGTTCATGATATTTTTGGATCCTTGGCAGCGGGGGCAACAATCCTGATCCCCACCGACCACGATCGAAGCGAGGATCCTGCCTATTGGTTGGAATGTCTCATTAAACACAAAGGGACGGTTTGGAATTCTGTTCCGGCGCTCGCTCAACTTCTGGTTGGAAGCCTGGATCACCATCAAGATGCAGCAAATGAATCGCCCAAACCGGACCTCAGGTGCCTGCTCTTGAGTGGTGACTGGATCCCTTTGAGTCTTCCCGATGCAATCAAACACCACTTACCAAACGCTCAGGTAATGAGTCTGGGCGGCGCAACGGAAGCGTCGATATGGTCCATTTCACATCCTGTCGAAAAACTCGAACCAGAATGGCCCAGCATCCCTTATGGCCGACCGATGTCGAATCAAACGTGGTATGTTTTGGATGAAAACCTGGAACCAAAGCCACCATGGACACCGGGCGAGCTATACATCGGTGGCAACGGTGTTGCCAGCGGTTACTGGAATCGCCCCCAGTTGACAGCAGAACGTTTCATACCCAACCCATTTGATCCGTCACCCTACCTGTATCGAACCGGTGATTGGGGAAGACTGCGTCCCATCGGTGACGATCCATCTCAGCTTTGCCTGGAATTCCTCGGAAGAGAAGATTCCCAGGTCAAGGTCAATGGGCATCGCATCGAACTGGGCGAAATCGAAGCAACTCTGCAAAACCATCCAGCGATCAAGCAGGCTGTTGTGACTGCAATAGGCTCGCCTCCTGAATTGGTGGCCTATGTTGTTCCCAACGCTTCAAAAGCCGAGTCCTCCTCGCTGAACCACTTGCAGAATGAATCTGCGTCAGCCACCGAACACGAAGAATTGACCGGCATTGAACTGCCATCCGCGGTCGAATCGACTCCCGTATTTCGCAGACAAAGTCATCGTCAATTCCTAAAACAATCCGTTTCCCTGGATCATTTTTCGGAGCTTCTTTCAAACTTGAAAGCGCATGCAATGCCCAGGGCTCCCATGCCTAAATATCGTTATCCCTCGGCGGGAAGTTTGTATGCGGTTAAGGCCCTGATACATGTCAAGCCGGATGGCATCGCCTTTCTGGAAGCCGGCTGGTATCGTTACGAGCCGATCCAACATCGACTGATACCTTTAAAGCCAGTCTCATCTTGCGATCCGGGAACGATGTTCGCGTCCAGTCACCCAGTTTTTGAAGCCTGCGGATTCGGCATATTTTTCATTGGTTCACTGGACCGTGTTAAGGCCAAATATGGAGATCGAGCTCTGTCGTTTTGTCTGCTGGAAGCGGGTTATATGGGGCAACTCCTGATGGAAAATGCGCCTGCGTTAGACCTTGGACTCTGTCCGGTAAATGATCTCCCGTTGGACTCTTTGGCGAATGCTTTGGGATTGAGTCCGGATCAACATTTTCTCCATGGCATGCTGGGTGGAGCCATTGCACCGGACATGTCGGACAGATGGATGAGCCTGGAGGTATCCACCAGCCCCTCCTTGCAGGAACGCCTGCAGGAAAGTCTGGGATCAACGCTACCTGCTTATATGGTGCCAAAACGTTTCCAGATCCTGGAAGCCTTACCAATCTCGTCCAATGGTAAAATCGACCGCAAGGCTTTACCCCAACCAAGTGTATTACCCAATCAGGCCTATGAAAAACCGCGGGATGAAATGGAGTCGATGATTTGCAACATTTGGGCTGAACTCTTGAATGTTGATAGGGTAGGGATTCACGACGACTTCTTTCAATTGGGCGGAAATTCGCTGCAAGCGATCCAATTGCTAGGTGCATTACGCAAGCAATTTGATCGTGAATTCCGAATGGAACAACTCTTTGGAGCCCTCACTCCAGCAACTCAAGCGGAATTGATCCGATCGCTCGATCCGAAAGGAGAAGATACCGAACGCATTCCTCGACTCGACCGAAACACCGAAGTCGGGATGAAGTCTGTAGAAACACTAACAGATGAAGAACTGACAGCCCAACTCAATGCTTTGTTACAAGAAGATCAGGAGAAAGAATAAAAAGCGGAACATGCCACTTATTCGTCATCTAAAAGTTTCTTGAGCGCAGACAATTCTGATTCGATAGCGGATTCCAAATCATTCGTTTTAAGCTCGCACGCAGGTTTGGGTTGACGACCCTTGATAGAAGTCTGTTTATCTTTTGATCCTGATTGCTCTATTGAGTCAATCTGTGGTTGCGCGTCGCTCTCGAAAAGTTGGTGGATTAATTTTCCGGCGAGCGAATCGATGTTGGGATGCTGAAAAAGCAAGGTCGGCGAAATGTCCAAACCCAGTTGCTTGGAAAGCCGATTCTTGAGATCGACACTCATGAGGGAATCGACCCCCATGTCGAAGAATCCCATCTGAGTAGAAGGCAACTCTCTTTCAGGTAGTCCGATCACCTGCGCAATTTCCATTTGGATCCATCGTACTAATTTGCCCAACCGCTGACCGGACGGGATCTTCCGCAGTTCGCGAAGCCAATGTTCCTGATCCTTCAACTCCTTTTGTCCTCGCTTGCTCGACGTTTTTGGGGCGCTTATCACATGTTGGAAATAGTCATCTCGGATTAATCCAAGTGAACCGAGTCGTTCCCAATTGGCATCCAACACACCCACCTGTGTCAGATCCGGTCGTTGCATGACACGTTCAAGAGCCTTGATCCCATCCTTCGGATCCATCATGGCGATGCCACGATCCGTCATCAACTGGCTGGTCTCCGTACTCGAAGCGGATCCGATGTCGGCCCAAGGTCCCCAATTGATACTTTGAGCGGGAAGGCCACAGGCTCGTCGGTGGTGAGCGAGTGAATCCAGAAACGAGTTGGCTGTTACATGGCTTGCCTGACCTGGAGAACCCAACAAGGATGCGGCAGAGGAATACATCACAAAAAAGTCCAGCCTGCATTGTTGGGTGAGTTCATGCAGGTTTTGTGCTCCAAAAATCTTGGGCCGGATAACCCGTTCGACCTGCGACCAGGTCAATGCATCCAGCGTGGCATCTTCCAAAACCCCGGCGGCATGGAACACTCCACGCAAGGGCGCTTGCTCCGAGATCTGTTCGATCACCTTCGACAATTGAACCCGATCGGCAACATCGCATGATACCAATTCAATGCTCGCTCCTTGTTCATTCATATCAGATCCCAGATGTGCTTTACCCTGCTGGATCCATTCTCTGAGCGTCTCAGGAAGCGATTCCATATCACTGTCCATTTTCGGAGTCTCGCGTCCCAGCAACCACACCCGTTGAGCCCCTTGCTCCATCATCCATGCCGCCGTGGCCAAACCCAGCCCACCCAATCCGCCGGTGATCAGATAAGCGGACTCCTTGCAGATCGGAATGTGCGGATTCAAGAAATTGAGGACAACCTTCCCTATGTGCTTCGATCGTTGAAAATACCGCAACGCCCTCGGCGTTTCTTCAACAGGAAATTGGGTCAGCGGTAGGGGTTGTTCAGGATTAAAATCCTGAAATAAAGTTTCTTTTGATCCCAGGGTATTCGCGCTCTGAGCCAACTGCTGGCTTTCAGAAAACAAATCAATCAAATGGTAAGCGACATCGGCCCGGGTTTCACGGGCTTTTTCCTGACTCCAGATATCTCGCTTACCAAGCTCAATAAACCTTCCTCCTGGAGCAAGGATGTCGAAGCCCTTTTGGATGTAATCACCGGAAAGTGAATTGAGAACCATATCGACTCCTCTATTCTTTGTGAGCCGCATGATTTCATCCGCAAACTCAATGGTTCGACTGTCCATGATGTGTTCGACTCGCATTGCGCGTAACACCTGCCATTTGTCACGGCTTGCCGTGGCAAAAACGGTTGCGCCAAGTGCCTTGGCAACCAACACCGAGGCCATACCCGTCCCACCCGCCGCGGCATGGATGAGGATGGTTTCTCCTTTGCTCAGGCGACCCGTATCTCTTAATGAACGGTAGGCGGTAAGAAAGTTCGCAGGCCAGGTGGCGGCTTCCCATGGCGTCACTCCACCATCCGGCCATAAATGGACTAACACAGCAGGTATGGTGACATGGGTTCGAAAGGTTCCTGATGCCAAGGCTAATACACGATCCCCCACTTTAAAACCAGAGACGAAAGCTCCCACTCTTACGACCTCTCCAACACACTCTACCCCCAGTCCTTCGCGTTCGAAGGGCAAGACTCCTGCCATATCCAGGGCGTCCACGAAATTAATCCCTGCGGCATCCACACGGATTTCAACCTCACCGACTTCGGGGGAGCGACGTTCCATCTGGCTGTAGTCCACACACCCGCCAACAGATGCGTGCTTTTGAATTTCAAAAGGCTGCTCAGGCCTGTTTCCAAGTCTTGCAATGGAAGGAGTCCTTTGCAGCCGGGCTACGTAACGTTTTCCTGCACGGTATTGTACTGCACCAGTGGTACCCGATCGAATTTCCGATTGGATGAGTTGATTTTGGGATTCGACAGATTCGAGAGGATCCAAGTCAATGCGCAGACACCGAAGTTCCGGGCATTCCAATTCGACCGTCCGGGCCAATCCCCATATCGCTCCTTGTTCTGGATGTTGACAACCCGCGCCAACACCTCCCTGTGTCACGATTGTGAGGGATGGCCAGGGGGGGGCATGGTTCTTGGTTTTCTGAACCACATCCAACACTCGTTCGACACCCTGATGTAATTTGGAAATAATATCTCCTTCAAGATCGACAGCGGAACATACGAGTGATTTGGTCGAATCTTCAACCTTTCCACGAGAGCGGGCGATAAATACCGATTGAGGCAATCGATCATCAGAAATGGACTCAGCTTCGAATCCCTTGACATCCAGCACCTCCAACCATTTGGATTTGTCCAACAAAGGATGGTTCTTTCGCCAGGTATCATCAAAAGCCCACCATCCTTTGGTCGGGCCAAAGATCAAATCCAACCAAAGTAATGGCTGGGTTCCTTCAAGAAGGATCAGGTGCCCACTGGGAATCAACAACTCTTGCGCATGATCGAGTGTCTGATTCAAATCTCGCGTTGCATGCAGGACATTAGCGGCGATGATCATGTCAAATTGACCTCGCCGATATCCCTGTTCAAGTGGACTGCGTTCGATATCCAGCGTCTCAAACCGTACGTTCGATCGATCGCCAAACCGATGCCTGGCTGATTCGACCAACACAGTTGAGATGTCCGTCACAGTGTAGTGCCCGTCCTTCGGAAGCCATTCCATCAACGAAGCCGTGGTACCTCCCGTTCCGGCCCCAATCTCAAGGATGCGAAGGGGACGTCCAAGTTGGGCATGGATTGATTCCACAGAGGCAAGGATTTGTCGATTGAGCAATCGGGAACCGGGAGAACGTTCATAGAGCCAGGTCAACTCACTGGTATCACCATTTGGAAACAAGACCTCCGTTGCTTCCAATTCACCACGCAAAACGGCGGGCAACTGATGAAGAATACGATCCATCAATAAGAGTTCACGTTGGAAGATTTTTTCCAAATCAGAACGTTCTGCAGTCAACTCCGACCCTTCATGCTCACGTCGATTCGCCGTCTCCTTCAACCAGCGAAAATACCGCTCTTGCGATGCCACCACCGGGTTCGCACCCAGCGTCTCAAGAGATTCCTCCACGCTTTGGATTGTATACAGATTCAGTTCCGGCAATCGGTCCAGGTAGGTTCGATTGTCGGCTTCGTCCATTTGACGGACCAGGTCCTGTTTGAGAGTTTTTGCTATTTGGGCAATAGAAAAAACGGGAGGAAACACCAGCGCTTCCAACTGCCATGTCGGTACGTAAAACCACTTCTCAAGTGCTTCTTCTGATATGCCAGGGGAGTCGAAGGGTTGTTGGAAAGATGCAAGCGCACTCTTCCAACTTGCAGAAATGGGACGCAATCGAAAATCTTCCATCGAAACCACCCTGTTCCCCTTTAGATCCATCAAACAGACATTTGCCCGCAACCACGCGTCCCCCTTTTCCACTTTAACTCGGCTTTGCAACAAACCAGGGATGATCCGGTCTTGGTGGAAAACAACTTTACCAATTCCTTCCGGCAGGAATGTCCCGGATTGTTTGTCCTCAATGAACAATGCCGCGATGGACTGAATACAGGCATCCAAGGCAATGGGATGATAAAAATACTCACTCGAAAGTTGTTGAGCGTTCAACTCGGCACATACTGAGCCGGCAGCGACTCTGATCGAGTCCAGCAAATGCCAGGACGAACCATAGGTCACTCCTTGCTGTTCCAGACGGCGATAGACATCCGTTGCTTGTAAGTGTTGATCCGAGGACGCTTCAACTGTTGATACCGATGTCTCACTCTCGATCCAATCGGCCCTGCAAACCGTCTGGCACTCTCTGTCTCCTGATTGATTGACAATTTCGAGAGTACCACCATCCCGGTTTGGCTGAAGGATCAATTGTAAATGACTCTCGTGAGTTAACGGAAGAACATGAATAAAACTAAGATCCTTTAACCAAAATGGCTTCGATCCGCACACCTCCCGAATGGCAGCCACAATAATTTCAACGAAGCCCACCGCTGGAAAGACAGGATGATCAAATAACTGATGATCCTGCCAGATCGAATCGGTAAACACGCTTGAACCCAAGTCAAAATAAACTTCATTTCTCTGTGCTGCCTTCACCTTTACCCCAAGGAAAGGGTGATTGGAATCCCCACTGTAAGTGCTCTTGTCACCGGGCTCATCGATCCAATGAATGCGTCGCTGAAATGGATACGTTGGTGCATTCAATCGTTGACCAGGTTCGCCAGGCCATTGCTCTTCCTCCTTGTTCAAAAACTGTTCAGCAAGACTCAACCATTTTACATCCTTGATACTTCCCGGTTTATTTGAATCATAGCTCTTCAAAGCTCGCATGGCTTCTTGGCTACCACTTGCTGCGATAGCCGCGCGTTGCTCGAATCGAGATCGGTGACGATAGGCGGTCCAACACAGATCATACCAATCGGCCCCTGATTCCAATCGCTTGGCATAAGCGAGTCGCAAATCGTTGAGCGCTTTTTCACTACGAGCCGAAAGCAGTAATACAGCTTCATTTGAATCAGCATCCGTCCGCAAAACAGGCGGCTGGTCGTCCACACGTCGAAGTATGACATGGGCGTTGGTACCACTGAAGCCAAACGAACTGACTCCGGCATACTCGGATTGTCGTGAATCCCATGAAAGCGGTTGCTCTGTCACCTGCAGTGGCAATTGTTCCCAATCAACATGCGGTGTGGGTTGTTGAAAATGCAAGTGCGGTGGAACCAGGCCATGTCGCATGGCGAGTATGACCTTTAACAATCCACCCATGCCCGCCGCTGCCTCCATGTGTCCGAGATTGGTTTTTACGGATCCGATGTGTAGCGGGCGGGACTTGGAATGACTGTCTCCAAACACGGCTCCGAGGGCATTGAGCTCGATAGGATCACCCAGTTCCGTGCCCGTTCCATGGGCTTCAAGGTAATAAATCTCTTCAGGACCGATGCCAGCCTGCTTCAGGGCCTGCCGTATCACCGACTGTTGGGAAGGGCCATTGGGAACCGTTAATCCACCGCTGCTTCCGTCCTGATTGATGGCCGATCCGGCTATCAAAGCCAATATGGGATCCCCTGCGGCTTGAGCATCTGAAAGTCGTTTAAGCACGACCGCGCCACATCCCTCTGCACGCACAAATCCGTCGGCATGGGCATCGAATGTCTTGCAACGTCCGGCAGGTGAAAGCATGCGAGCCTGGGAAAAAGCAATGCTGAGTTCGGGTGAGAACAGACAATTGACTGCTCCGACAATCGCCGCATTACTCTCACGAAGACGCAGGCTTTGACAGGCTTGATGGATCGCCACCAGGGATGAGGAACAAGCAGTATCGACGACAAAACTCGGTCCGGTGAACCCGTACGTATAGGATAAGCGTCCCGCGGCGACACTGTGAGCATTGCCGGTCGCGAGGTAAGCATCAATGGCCTCCTCCGGACGTTTCATCAGGTGTCGGGAATAGTCATGAGATGAAATACCAATGAACACACCCACAGACTTTCCCGCCCAACTGGAAGGAACCATACCGGCGTCTTCCATGGCTTCCCATGTCACTTCCAGGAGCAGCCGGTGCTGTGGATCCATGGATGCCGTTTCCTTTGGAGTGATCCCGAAAAAACCTGGATCGAATTCCCGTATGCGATCCAAAAAACCACCCTGATTAGTGATTATTTTCCCAACGGTGTTGGGATTGGAATCCAGATAATGGTCCGAATTCCATCGATCATCGGGTGTTTTACAGATTCCATGACGCGCTGCTTCCAATAGTTGCCAAAAAGACTCGGGGCTGTTCACCTGTCCCGGAAAGCGGCATCCCATGCCCATAACGGCGATGGATTCGCCGGGTGCTCTTTCCACTTCCGCAAGACGCTGCTGCAAGCGATCGATGGCATCCATCGCCCGTCGCATCCGTTCGTGCTCTTTAGCTTTTGGGTCGGATGTCATTTTAATTCCGATGACTCGTCTCCCAACAATCGATCCAATTCATCCAGTTTGGCGTCCAGTTGTTCAGCGATATGGCTTTGATCATCGTTGGTGGCAATTCGCTCTTCCTTTGGTTTAAACACTTTCGACGCTAGGAATTGTGACAACGCTTCAGGTGTAGGATAATCAAACGCCACCGTGGTCGACAACTCGGTTCCGAGATCACGTTCGAGTGTCTTCTTCAATTCCAGAGCAGTCAATGAATCGAGCCCCAAATCAAAGAATCCTTTTTTCATGTCCAATTCATCCCGTTTGAATCCAAGAACAGCAGCCACACGCGATCGGAGGTGATTTTCGAGATCACGTTTGTCTGAAAAATTTTTCGGATCAATGGATGGTTCACTGGAATCCGGTGAGAGCTTCGATTCTGGTGATCGTTCCGTCTCGATCCCCAACCCCAAAGAGGCTCCCCATCGTTTCCAATCGAATTGTGCTGTGTCCATCGGAATCACGGTGACCGTGGGTTTGGTATGATTCCAGAGCGCATCCATCAGGTGCATTCCCTGTTCAGGATCAATCATTCGAATACCCGGGATGGCGCGCAGGGAATCACCATCCGCGTAACCGACTGCAGCCCCGACTTCCGACCAAGGTCCCCAGGCGATGCTTAATCCGGATAAGCCCGTGGTCTTTCGATGTCGGGCCAATTCGTCCATAAAACTGTTTGCGGCGGCGTGATTGATTTGACCAGGGCCGCCAAAGGTACCGGTGGCAGAAGAAAACATCACAAAAAATTCGAGTTTTGCTTCCAGTGTCAAAGCATGGAGATTCCATGCACCTCGAACTTTAGGTGCAAACACCTTGGCGATGTTATCTGCTTTTTGGTGCTGCATCAATCCATCGGCGAGTACGCCGGCTGCATGGACCACGCCATGAAGAGGTGTTTTGGAATGCTCTTCGAGATAAGGGGCGAGTTTCTCAGTCAGTTGCTTTTTGTCAGCAAGATCCGCTTGTAAGATATCCACACGCACCCCTTGTTTTCTCAGATCCTCCACAGCCTCCCTCCGAGTGCGATCAATCAATCCTTGCCTGGACAGCAACACCAGGTGATTCACACCCTTTTTCACAAACCAATCCGCAACCAGAAGCCCAAGCCCCCCCAGACCTCCCGTAATCAGAACAACTGTTTCTTCATGAAAGGTTGGCGGCATGGAAGAACGACGTGCTACCCATTTGCCTATGTGCTTACCAAGGTGCATCGATCGAAAAGCTTCAGTGATCTCTTGCCAGTCGACAATGCGCACATCGGTGTTCCCCCAATCTCTGGATTGAACACCGGATATGACTCGAGACAACAAGGTCTGAACTTCGTCTGGTGCCTCCCTGCAAAGGGCCGCGAGGTCGAACACAGTGTGTTGAATATCCGGTCGTGCGCGTTTCATTTCTTCCGGAGACAATCCCTCGCCTTTTCCGATTTCCACAAAGCGACCGCCAAGGCTGAGTGTGTCCAAACTACACTTTCTTGCTTCTCCGGGCAGAGCGCTCAAGACGATATCCACTCCACGACCATTGGTATGATCACGTATCAGGTCGCCAAATTCGAGTGTGCGTGAATCCATGGGTTGTGCGATCCCCATAGATTGGAGATGATTCCATTTTGATCGGCTTGAGGTGGCAAACACCTCGGCGCCCAGCGCCTGTGCGATTCGAACCGCCGCCTGTCCCACTCCCCCCGTGGCGGAATGGATCAGCACGGTTTCCCCCGCTTTCAAACCGGCAATATTCTTCAGGCAATGATAGGCTGTGCCAAAGGCAACGGGCATCGAGGCACCATTCTCAAATGAGATACCATCCGGCAAAGAAACGACCAATTTTCGGCTTGTGATCACACTCGAAGAGAAACATCCCGACGCAAAACCCACCACTCGATCACCCGATTGCAAATCAGTCACCAAATCACCCACCGACTTTACAACACCAGTAAACTCACACCCCAGATCGGCCTGTTCAGGATAAAGCCCCACCGCGACGAGCACATCACGAAAGTTGAGGCCGGCTGCTTGGACCTCGATCTCCAAATGGTCAGGAGGAAAATCTTGAGCAGGGAGGAAATCCCAAGAGAGTGAATCAATGGTTTTTTCCTTTCCTGGAACAAGACGTTTCTGCTGGGAAGCTTCCTCAGCGGATTGAATTTCCACGCAGCGGGCAACCCTCCGTTGATCGTTGCGAAGGTCAACCCGCTTTTCGCGATTGTTTGAAAGGATTTCCGATTTGATTTGCTCGGTATCACCGCCGATCAACAGGGTCGCATCGAATTCCGGATGCTCCAGATCCATCGTTTGCACCATGCCCCAAATCGATCCCACCAAGATGTCATCACCATCATGCAATCCTGGAGCACAAATATAAAGCCGACAGGGATTCGATTCATTCAATAGGGATTGAATGGTACGCAATAGGGAAATACAAACCACTTCACAGACGATTCCAAAATCGAGCTCCATGTCGGCGGTCATTTCAGGCAGCCGAATGATGCAATGCCCTTCACCTTTCTCATAGGGCAGTTGCCGATCAACAAAAGCATCCGGTGAATAGGTTGTTGAAGTTGGAACGCGAACGGATTTGGCCGGTTCAGAAGCTACAATCACGGATCCTCCCAAAGGAACAACCTCGGAGAATCCAACCTGTTCGCAGACACCGATCCATTGATCGACATTCATCAAGGGATGATCGGGCCTAAGTTCATGATCGGAAAATCGCCACCAACCATCGGTCATTCCAAAAACCAAATCCAACCACACCATGGAGTCGGTAATTTCTAGCAAAATAATTTGCCCCGCAGGTGCCAGCAATTCTCGGATATGAGATAATGAGTCGGAAATATTCCGAGTGGCATGAATGACGTTAGAAGCAATCACCAAATCAAAGTCCCCGGAGATACCCTGCTCTTTCGGAGGGCGTTCAATATCCAACAACTCGCACTTTATCCCTGCAAATGATTCAAGACGACGACGGCCTTCCGCCAAAAAGTGATGCGACACATCCGTGAAGACATATCCGACTTCGCACCCAATACTTTGAAGCAGTTTCAGGACATGAACGGTCGTTCCCCCGGTTCCCGCACCTATTTCCAGAATACGCAATGGTCGGTTTGGAACACTTTTGATTCCAATGCGAATCGCCTCACAAAGGACTCCATTCATCCATTTGGCCCAGTAAGACTCTTCGTATAGCGCAGTCAGCAGTGACATGTCTCCTTCAGGAAAAAGCACACTCAAAGGATCCTTTTCACCTCGAAGCACCAACCGAAGATGCTTGCCACAACGCCGGATCAATGTCGTCTCAATTGATTCACCATCTCGATCAAAGCTTTGGTCGATTTGTCCTGCAGCAATGCTCTGAAGATGTCGGAAGTAGGTTTTCTGAGTATCTTGAATTTCGTCCGGATTAAAATCCGTCAAGGCTTCCCTGATATAATGAACCGCCAGTGCATTCAACGAATCCAAGCTCACACGCTCACTCGATTTCTCATACGTGTCACGTAGATGTTTTGAGCTGTTTGCGATTTCCTTCCGGATACGATTGGGGGGATGAAAAACCTGCGCCGAGGCCATACCCAAGGGTTCGGTTTTCCATTCGATTTCAAATAACGGAATAGCATCGTCATTTGTGGAAACTTCCTGTAGAACTGCAACCTGAAGACCAAGCAACTCCGCGATAATTTGTTGCTTTCCTGTTTTCCACTGAATGTTCGCACGACCGTTTTTTATCCAGGCCAGGATTTCCAGGTTTACATTTTCTTTAGATGCGATTGCTTGATCCAAGCGAAATGCTTCGATGGATGCGGGAACTTTCAGATATTTGCCATCGTCAAAAAGAAGTCCGGTCAACTGAAGCCCGGCATCCAGACCGGCTATGAGTTGATTTGGCCCTGCCACGGGATTTTCAAGAGCTGCATGGATGAAATTCTTGCAGCGTCGAATGTTTGAAAGACATCGAAATCGAGAGCCGTATTGAATCCCACGTTGTGTAAAGGCCGAATAAATGTCCTCCACTGAAAGCTCCTTGGCATCACTCTGATCATAGGACCAAACATGGGAAGGTGAAATCTCGTCTGATGCGTCTAATTCCTCTGCAGATGCCTGGCTAGAAAGCCTCCAAGTTTCATGAGTTTTGTCATACAAATGGATTTGCCGTAACCCGGATCTTTCCTGAGCTGAGTGGATTTGCAATTCAGCGCCAGTTTTCGGTATGGACAAAGGATTAAGAAAACGAACGTCACGCAGTACACCTGACGATTTCAACTGTGACATGACGTTTGCAAAAAACCAAAGGTGTCCCGTAGCAGGGAAAATCGTTTGTCCTTCGATCTGGTGATCATCCCAATCGTTGAAGCAGAGTGATCCTTCAAAAACATGGACCGCATCACCGGCGAGATTCAACCGATGCAACTCCAACGTTTGACTGGATGGATGTGTGTCAACGTCATCCATCCAGCACCTTCGTCGATTGAATGGGTCGTTCGAATTTCCGGAACGGATTTCTGCTTCGCTCCAGGGAACGCGAAGAGGGCCATCTTTCGGTCGTTCGACAATAAGGTGCGCGTTTGTACCGCTCATACCAAAACTACTCACACCTGCACGACGCACAGGTTGATCGGAAGGCCATGATTCGGTAAGTGCAGGCACAAGCAGCCCATTTTGAGACCAATCAACGTGAGGTGTGAGTTCCGAAGCATTCAAGTGGCCAGGAAGCAAACCATGCTGCATGGAAATCACGGTTTTGATCAGGCTGGCAATACCCGCAGCTGATTCCAGGTGACCGATATTGGTTTTGACCGAACCGATGGGTAGTGGTGCGGATCTCTTTTGAAACACTTCAGACAATGCCTGCAATTCAATCGGATCACCGAGAGGCGTACCGGTGCCATGTGCTTCCACATAGTCGATCTGATCCGGACTCAGGCCGGCTGTATCCAGCGCCCTGCGAATCAATGTAATTTGCGAATTCACATTCGGAGCAGTTAATCCATTGCTTTGCCCGTCATGATTCACAGCGGATCCTCTGATGATAGCATATATTTCCCGCCCTTGTTGCAACGCCTGTGATAGGGGTTGAAGAGCGATCATGCCGCATCCTTCGCCGCGAACATAACCGTCGGCTTGCGCGCCAAACGCAAAGCATTTTCCTTCCGGGGAAAGAGCATGTAGTTTGCAACAAGCAATGGTTGATTCCGGGGAAAGCATGAGATTAACCCCACCGGCCAGGGCCAGATCTGCTTCCCCATTGCGCAAAGCCTGACAGGCCAGGTGGACGGATACCAGTGAGGAAGAACAAGTGGTGTCCAGCTGAATGGAAGGCCCATTGAATCCGAAAACATAAGCGATCCTGCCGGCGGCAATGCCTCGCATTGAACCCAGCGCACTGTGTTGATGCACGTTTGTCAAATCACCGGACCGTAAAGACAATTGTGCGTAATCATCCGAACCGAGCCCCACATAAACGCCCGTTCTGGATTCTCTCAAAGAAAACGGATCCAATCCCGCGTCTTTCAAAGCCAGGTAAGCAGCTTCAAGAAGGAATCGTTGTTGTGGATCCATATGGGCGGCTTCACGTGGCGAAATGCCGAAGAATTCCGGATCGAAATCAGTCACATTCTCGATGAAACCACCTGCTTTGGTATACATCTTTCCAGGCGTTTCGGGATTTGCATCGTAATGGCACGACACATCCCAGCGGTCCGATGGAACGTTGCTGATGGAGTCTTGACCGTCTTTTAATAGTTTCCAAAAAGCTTCGGGTGTATTGGCACCGGGAAACCGACACGACATTCCCACAATGGCGATGGGGTCCGTGGTCGAAATCTTAGTGCATGCCCGTTCCAGACGAGGCGTCTCGCCTGACTTGATATTATGGTTGATGGGAGACAGGTGCGCGCTCAAGGCCCAGATGGTGGGATAGCGCCAAGCAAGGGTTGGATCCAACGGTTTGGTGAGATGCAGTTTCCTGGTCAGTGCCTCTGCCATCTCAACTGCCATCACGGAATCCACCCCCAACTCAGCCAAGGGACGATCAGCGGAGATCGTTGAATGTTCCACATTCAATTGTCGAGCAAGCATCTGCGTGATCCATGATTGGAGTGACTCGTCCTGAGTTTCGACACCAGATTGGGTAAGGTCCGTTGAATCATTCAATCGCGAAGTTTCCAAGGAAGGCATCTTATCATTCAAATAATCATTTCGGCACGCATGTCGTCGTAATTTACCACTGCTGGTTCTGTGAAGCATGCGCTGAGCGACAGCAGCAATCACATCAATACGAACCCCAAATTGTTGGGACAAACGCTGCCGGATGCGGGCACTGATATCTTGATGATCATATTGGTCTTGCTGACGCTTGGAAATCTCGACCAGCAGCACCACTTTTTCCCCGGCTTCTTCATCAATCGAAAAAGCAGCAAGCGAATCCGGTTCCATGGAAACCGCCTCAGCTGCGGCATACTCAAGGTCCGCAGGCAGGTAGTTTTGCCCGCGGATGACAATCAAATCCTTGATACGGCCACATACGTATAACTCGTTATTCAGTAAAAAACCAAGGTCACCCGTTCGAAGATAATGTTGCCCGCTGACATCTTCCTTCAATTGGCCATGAAATGGGTTCTCAGCTGCGTTTTCTTGCCCCCAGTATCCTTTCGCCACACTGGGACCGGACAACCAGATTTCCCCGGTGGCATGCTCACCCAATATTTCCCGGCTGCCCGGATCAACGATCTTCAGGTTGGAATCATCCATTGAAACACCGCAGGAAACAAAACGATCAAGGGATGCATTTTCATCGTTTTGATGCAAACCTGTTTGCGGGCCTTCCGATTCCTTGATTCCCCTGCCGGGATGATTTGCAGCGGCCATCAAAGTTGATTCAGCCAAACCATAGCAAGGCAGGAACGTGGATTCATTAAAACCACATTGGGCGAATTTTTCGGCAAATCGTGACAAGATCGGTTTGCGCACCGCTTCCGCTCCGACAAACGCAACCTTCCATGAACTAAGATCGAGGTCTTTCAGATTCTCGGCATTTACTTTTTTTACTGCGAAATCATAAGCAAATGTAGGTCCCCCACTCGTCGTGGCACGAAAGGCGTTGATTGCTTCCAGCCACCTTCTGGGATTGCGTATGAATGAAACCGGAGACATCAATGCGACCGGGAATCCCACATGGATCGGCTGAAGGATGCCCCCTATCAATCCCATGTCATGAAATGGCGGCAACCAGATCACTCCACGCGAGTCCGCGTTATGTCCAAATCGATACGCAATTTGATCCAGGTTATGTTGTAGATTATTGAACGTAACGGAAACCCCTTTTGGACGTCCGGTGGAACCGGATGTGTATTGAATCAACGCCAAGGCATCCTGACCATGTAGACGCCCCTTAAAATCCACCGCACCACCCTCCACATCCTCTGTCGAGATCACTGGAATCCCTGTGAATGCAAGTCGCTGTGATAAACGTTGACTGGTTAAAATGGCACTGGGTTCAGCATCCTTCAATATCAACCGAATCCTTTGAAGATCCGTCTCTTCGATGCTTTGATCAAATACCCGGGGTATTTGGATCGGAACTGCGATCATGTCCGCAAGCAGACACGCAAAGAAAGACACAACAAACTCCAATCCCGGTTCCTGCATTACCAACAGGCGTGGGCGCTCCATACCCTTCTTGGTCAGAGTATTTTGAATCTGGCTCACCACACCCGATGCACGATTCAACAGTTCCAGGTAAGAGACTGGGAGGAAGCGGGACAGGACATCTCCTCCCGTTTGATGCGAGTGCTCCACGTACACAGCGGTTTGGTCGGGTTGAGTTTGAGCCCGACTCACCAGAATTCCCGCTATATCCAAGCGGTTTGTTGAGAGGTGTTTTGACATGTGGCGGTATCTTGCCATGACAAGTTTTGAACCGAATCATGACCCAACGCAACAATCCCCTAAAACAACATAAAGCTCCATATTATTCTTGAGATTGAGTCTCAATAAGAGCATTTTTCTCTTGCTTGTGCTGGTTGGAGCCTATCCCAGAATGTTGCCAAAATGAACTCGGCTGTTGCGGATTTTCTACAATGAAAGCGTCGTCAAAAATCAACGGTTTGTTGTAACCTCTACCGGGATTTGACGGGCAATGAACGTATCAATTTGGCCCATCGAATGTTGGCTGAGTCTTACAATGAATGTAAATACACTGAATCAAGAAAAGACCAAAGATCTTCTGGCTGAGTGGGCTCGCACAGGAATCCGATTGCGATTGGATAAGGGAAAGCTCAAATGCGCCGGACCACCTGAAGTCGTCACCGCCCTACAGCCCAAGATCGCGGAGCATAAGACGGAAATCATTGAGTTTTTATCAACGGATGCCTCATGTTCAGATCAGGAAAACATTCAACCCTGCCAACCGAGACCTGAATCCATTCCGCTTTCTTTTGCGCAACAACGCCTTTGGTTTTTGCAGGAAATGCAGCCGGAAACAGGAGCCTACAACATTCCGTTTGCGATCGAATTAGAAGGGCTCCTGGATTTGGACGCTTTCAGAAAAAGCCTTGAAGCCATCACCGCACGTCATGAGGTCTTCCGCACACATTTCGGCTCATCACAAGGCACCCCACACCAAATCATTCAAGCGCCAAAACCCTGGGACTTGGATGTGACGGATCTCAGAGACACGTACGATGCAGAAGAAAAGGTCCGGATGGAAGTGGTTCGGCATGCAACAAAACCATTTGCCTTGCGCAGGAGCCCACTGCTGGATGTCGCCATCTATCGGATCGAAGATCAACGGTTTATTGTGCTCTTTACCTTGCACCATATCATTGCCGATGGATGGTCAACGGATATTCTGCTCAAGGAATTAAGCCTGAATTATCGTTCCCAGCTGTTGGGACAGCCGACGAATCTGCATCCGCTTCCCATCCAATACGCCGATTTTTCCATCTGGCAACGCAACTGGCTTCAGGGAGAAGTCCTCGAGAATCAGCTGAACTATTGGCGAAACAAATTGGGAGGAGAAATCCCCACACTCCAGTTGCCCACAGATTTCCCAAGAAAACGAGTTCAGACATTTTCGGGTGCAGTGGAGATCTTTACCGTGCCGCGTGAAGTGTCCATGCAGCTCAAATCCCTGGCACAGTCCAACGAATCCAGCAACTTCATGACGCTGGTGGCGGCATTCAATTTATTCCTGCAACGTTACTCAGGACAGGATGATCTGCTTATTGGCACGCCTATTGCGAATCGCCAACGTCCGGAAGTTGAAGGATTGATCGGGCTCTTCGTCAACACCTTGGTCCTTCGGACGCGCGTGCGTACCGAGGCTTCCTTTGTGGAGATACTTCAGGAAGTGCGTGAAACCACGCTTGAGGCATATCAATACCAGGACCTTCCGTTTGAAAAACTCGTGGAAGCGCTGCAGCCTGACCGCGACATGAGCCTGAGCCCGCTGTTTCAGGTCAAGTTCCGATTGGAAAATCAACGAGAACAGGATCTGAACCTGCCCGGACTGAAACTCCGGCGATTGCCACAGGAAATGGCATCGGCAAAACTGGATCTCAGCGTCGATATGTACGAAACGCCCGATGGATTCACCGGTGGCTTCGAATACAATACCGACCTTTTCAAGCCGGAAACAATTCGTCGCATGGTGGAGCATTTTCTAAATATACTCCAATCAATCGTGCAACAACCTGAGAGCCCGATCTGCGAACTGTCACTGCTTTCCCTTCAAGAAACCGAACGTCAGAAGAACGAATGGAACTCGCATGATGTCGCATTCAATGATGAGGCATGCTACCACCAGTTATTCGAATCACAGGCCCTCAAAACACCCAATGCCATTGCCCTCGTTTTTGACAACAAAGGTGACGTCGAAGAAACCCTGAGCTATCGGGAATTGAATCAACGTGCCAATCAATTGGCGCATCATCTGATCTCTCTGGGTATCCAGCCAGAAAAAGTGGTGGGCATCTGCATGGATCGATCCATTGACATGGTCGTTGCGATGTTGGCTGTGCTGAAAGCAGGAGCAGCATATCTACCCATTGACATTTCCTACCCGGAAGAGCGACTCCAATTTCTCGTTAAAGACTCCGGCGCCGTCTTCATACTAACTCACAGCCAGACATCCTTGCCTGCGGATGCATCCCGGATCGATATTGATTCTCTTAATCTGGATACGGAATCAACTGACAATCCGAACGTTTCCGTTCAACCGATCCATCTTGCATATTTAATTTACACATCCGGTTCTGCGGGTCAGCCCAAAGGAGCACTGATCCCACATCGCGGTCTTGTTAATTTAACCGAAGATAAAATCAGGGTTTGTGATGTCCGCCCCGGTGATTGCGTGTTGCAGTTTTTCTCTTTCAGTTTCGACGGATCCGTACCGGAATTGGTCATGACACTGGCTGCAGGTGCCAAGCTGCTGTTAGCCCCATCCTCGACGCTGCTTCCGGGCCCAGATTTACAGGAATTGATTCATCGACAAAAAGTATCCCACATTACGCTCACGCCATCTGCATTGTCAGCCCTGCCAAAAGACAATTACCCGTCACTGCGAGTTGTTCTCGTGGGCGGGGAGGCGCCTTCCACTGAATTGATTGAGACATGGAGCCAGGGACGAACCTTCATTAATGCGTATGGTCCGACCGAAACCACGGTCAATGCCAGCATGGTGGTATGTGGCAATGGCAAACCATTGGTTCCAACCATTCGTCCAAGCGCCAACAAACAGCTTTATGTCCTGGACGAAGCTTTGCAAATAACACCGATCGGTGTCGTGGGTGAATTGCACATTGGAGGCGTTGGATTGGCACGAGGTTATCATAAGCAAGCTCGATTGACCGCCGAACGTTTTGTCCCGAATCCTTTTGAATCGGTCGAATCGCCACGAAAATACCCGATCCCTTTGCTCTACCGAACAGGAGACCTTGCCTCCTATCTACCCGATAGTCGCATACGTATATTGGGACGTGTGGATCAGCAGACCAAAATACGAGGATATCGCATCGAGATCCAGGAAGTAGAACGCATACTTGAGCAACACGCCGCCGTTAAAACTGGATTGGTGAGAGCACGCGAGGCGGCTGGTGGAGTCAATCGACTGATTGCTTACGGGGTTCCAAGCACGCCCGATCAGAAACAAACTGATCCATCCGTCATACGCGACTTCTTAAGCGAAAAACTTCCAAAATTCATGCTGCCATCCACATTCATTTGGATTGATGAAGTGCCAATGAATGAAAACGGCAAGCTTGATGAGTCGGCGCTGCCTGCACCTGAAAACCGGACACCCGGTTCAGCCACTCAACCCAAAACCGAGACCGAAACCAAATTATGTCCCCTTTTTGCAGAGCTACTGGAACTTCCTGAAATTGGAACGAATGATAATTTCTTTGACTCCGGAGGCCACTCCTTGCTGGCCACACGTCTCGTCTCCCAGGTCCTTGAAACCTTTGGTGTTGAAATCACCGTCATCGATCTTTTTGATGCGCCCACCGTGGCAGGGATGGCATTGCGAATTGATCAGAAAAGACAAATACAAGCCTTGATGAACACAGAAGTTGAAGAAGGCGAACGTGAGGAAATTTCTTTATGAGTAAAGATCATTGCAAACTGAGAGCGGAGGTGATCGCCGAACCCCTGAGCAATTACTGGTATGGTTGGAGTTACCTGATTCCTCCTGCGACGCACGCGCGTTATTTGACCGAATCGCAGATGCCGATCATCGAATCGTTCATTGATAACCCACAGGCACATGTCGATGCGCTCAAAAATCCAGAAATGGCTGGGGGCCCGTTCATCCAATACGGACCTGAGCGGGTACCTGAATTACAACAACTGCTGAATGATACCAAAGCAGATCAACAACATCTCCTTCTGTTAAGCAAATCAATAGAACAGTTGGAAGCCATCCTAGACAGTCATCCCAAAGGCGCCTCGCTCGAGCCACTCTATCAAACAATACCCACCGCACTACGTGGCTTCATTGAACTCGTCTACGATGCACGCGACTGCCCATCCATCCGCTTCATTGAGGGAATGATTTACCGAAGCGATTATTATCAGACGGGTTGTCAGGGTGTCGGCCTGCGACGGGTTGCGGATGTGGACCGTCGTCCCTTCGTACTCAGCACCCCCAGTCTGTCAGAAGATTTGGAATGTTATTTACGGGCTCCATTCCAGGATCCCCGTTTTGATCGACTCTTTCAGGCACGAGACATGGCCGACTCACCAGAAGCCATCGCTGATACGTTTCAACTGCAAGGGAAATCAAGAGATGTATTCCTGGATTTGTTTACCGATGATCTCGCACCGGATCCCTCCCGTTTTAGAGGTGAAGGCGTACGCATTCGATATCTTGGCCATGCTTGCGTATTGATCGAATCTTCAGATGTCAGCATCCTTTGCGATCCACTGGTCAGCAACCCGAATCCTTCCGGCATGGATCGATACAGTTATGCCGACCTTCCGGATACCATCGACTATGCCATGATGACGCATAACCATCAGGATCATGTCATGTTCGAAACCCTCTTGCAGTTACGACATAAGATTCGGAATGTGGTCATACCGACCGGACAGAAGGGATCACTGCTGGATCCCTCATTGAAGATGACACTCGAACGGGTTGGCTTTAATAACATCATTGAAATCGAAGAACTTCAGAGCATCAATGTTCCCAATGGAGAAATTGTCAGTCTGCCGGTTTACGGCGAACATGGAGATTTGAACATCGCCACGAAGAACGCTTATTGGGTCAAATTGCACGGGCGATCCGTCATCTGTGCGGCGGATTCCAACAATGTCGACACCACCTTGTACAAACATCTGCGACACCTTCTTGGATCCCCCGATGTACTGTTTATTGGAATGGAATGCGAAGGTGCTCCCTACACATGGAATTACGGGCCGCTTCTCCCTCAAAAAGTGAAACGACAACAATCCGAATCCCGTCGACTGGATGGATCTGATTCCCAGCGGGCCATGGAGTTGGTGGAAACGATGGCTCCCGGTGAAGTTTACGTGTATGCCATGGGGATGGAACCATGGCTGACCTACATCACCTCGATCATTTACACCGAAGCATCTGGTCCGCTTCTGGAAGCCAATGCCTTCATTGAAAAATGCAAAGCGATCGGTGTCCCTTGTGAACGCGCCTTCGGCACCAAGGAAATTCACTTAAGCCCAATAACCGGTGAAACGGTCAACTCGGGGCCATTACCGATTCCTGAGGGGGCGGACAAATATGTGGCTCCCACCACTGCCAAACCTGCCCAAATGGAACGCGCCGTATCAAGTGGTGACGCCATCGATCCGGAAATGGAAAAAGTCAGTGCATTGCTACAAGAATTACAATCCTTGAATGTGAAACTCTGGCTGGAGGAATCCGAATTGAAATGCAACGCACCCAAGGGGGTGTTGACTGCGGAATTGACGTCCGAAATCAAACATCATAAAGCCGCCATTGTTGAACTTGTGAAGCAGGCAGGACCTACGGCGACTCAGACTGAATAACAAGCAACTTGTGACCGCCTCCCGACACGGGAAAACGCCGGAAGCACTGGCTTCAATGTCGACCCAGGAGAAGCGTCGACTATTGGCTGAACTTCTCGAAAAAAAGCAAGGCCTGAAGGATCAGACCATTGAGGAGGAATCTACGCGTTTGCCTGGGTTTCCCTTGTCCCCTGCCCAGGAGAGACTCTGGTTTATCGACCAGTTACATCCGAGGCAGTCAGCTTATATCATTCCGGTCAAGCTGCGTTTGTCGGGTGACTTGAATGGCGAATTACTAAGGGCGTGTTTCGATGAAATTGTTGAACGTCATGAGTCACTGCGGACCCGTTTTTTCAGTGAGGATGGAATACCTCGGCAAATCATTGATCCCCCCCGACCACTACCTCCGTTCGAGGTGCCCATCCAAAATCAAGAAAGCGTCCTTTCAACTTTCTACTCCAAACCGTTCGATTTGTCCGTGGCACCATTACTGCGCCTGTTCCTGGAACGCCAAACCAAATCGGTCGCAATCCTTCATCTGGCCATTCATCACATCATCGTCGATTATGGATCCTTACGTGTTCTCATAAGGGAGCTCCAACATATCTACAGCCGACGACTTGAAGGTAAAAAACCGGAACTGCCTCCATTGCCCATTCAATACGTGGATTACGCCGACTGGTTACAAGGTCGGACTGAATCGATGGAAAAGGGTTTGGCTTATTGGGTATCCCAACTGAAAGATGTTGCAACGAATCTCCACTTACCCACCGACCATCCGCGCCCTGCTCAACCGACTTATCGCGGTGAACGGTATCCAATCCACATCCCGCAAGCACTTATGCAGGCTTTGGAAACATTTGCCCGATCTGAACGCGCTTCACTTTTTAGCACGATACTGGCAGGACTTCAGGCAGTCTTGTTCAGGTATACCGGGCAAAAGGATTTTTGTATCGGTTCCACTGCCACAAACCGGGACCGTGAGGACACACGATTTTTGATCGGTTTGTTCGTCAACAATCTCGTATTCCGTTCCAAATTATATCAGGGCCTGAGCTTCCGGGCATTGCTTCGTCAAGCTCACCAAACGGTCGTCGAAGGATTAAGTCATCAGGAAGTACCCTTCGAACGCATAGTCGATGCACTCAATGTGGATAGAGAATTCAACCGGAATCCTTTATTTCAAGTTATGTTCGTGCTGCGAACACAGGAGTCAAGGGATGAACCATCATCGTCCGCACTGAAAGTTGAACCGCTGGAAACCCAACACATGCATTCGAGATTTGATCTCAGTCTGGAACTTACCCAAGGCCCATCGGGATTGGACGGATTCATTGAATTCAGCAGTGATCTGTTTGAATCATCGACCATTGAGCGACTTGATGACCATTTGCATGCGTTCCTCAGCAAGGTGGTTCAATCTCCTGACAATCCTATCGACGCATGGGATTACCTCACATCCGCCGAAAGGAAGCAGTTCCTCACATGGAATCAAACTGAAACTAAATGCCCCAACCATTCGGTTCTTGCACTTTTCGAAACAAGAGCCCGAAAGCATCCCGAACGGACCGCCGTCAGGTTCAGGGACATTCGTTTGAGTTTCGATCAATTGGATCGACATGCAAACCGCATCGCTCAAGGTCTGATAAAGAATGGGATTAAACCTGGGAATCCAGTGGCCATCATGATGCGCCGTTCGGAACGACTGGTTGCAGGACTGCTGGGCATCATGAAAGCGGGAGCCCATTATGTCCCTTTGGATCCAACCCATCCCAACGAACGCCTTAAACAAATTTTAACGGATGCAGGTGTGACGCTGATCTTGGTGGATGGTGCGAAAACATGCCCAGTAGATCTCAAATCCATTCAAGCGATCGAAATCTCCGACACACTTACCCATCGCGATGCCGTTTCCGATCAAGCGCCGCAAATAGAAATCGATTCAAATGATCTCGCCTACTTGATCTATACGAGCGGCAGCACAGGACAACCCAAAGGTGTCCGCATTCGTCATGGAAACCTGGTCAACCTGCTCCAATCCATGGCAACGGCTCCTGGCATGACAGAACAAGACACCCTGCTCGCCATCACGACAATCGCCTTTGACATCGCTACTCTGGAAATGCTTCTTCCGTTGATCGCTGGAGGCCAATTAGTTATCGCCGAGGAAGAGACAACAACAGACGGTACTGCCCTCGCATCGCTGATGGCTTCTTCGAATACCACGATACTGCAAGCTACACCCGCCAGTTGGAGAATGCTGATCGACTCGGGTTGGAAAGGTCGACCAACATTAAAGATGTTGTGCGGAGGAGAGGCTTTGGACCTGGAATTGGCGCGTACGCTCCTAACCAAAGGAGCGCAACTATGGAATCTTTACGGACCTACCGAAACGACCATTTGGTCAGGAGCACTAAGACTCACCCAAACGATGCTCAAGGGAAACACTGTCCCCATTGGAGGTCCTATATTCAACACCGGTTTTCACGTGCTCGATGAAAATGACAAACCTGTTCCAATCGGCGTACCGGGTGAACTATATATTTCAGGTCAGGGACTCAGTCCGGGATACCACGAGCGGGCTTCTCTGACCGCCGAAAAATTCAGAACCATTCATCTCACTGAATCCGGCGGCAAATCAGGCCCCACGGTCTGCTATGCAACCGGTGATCGAGTACGATTCAAGGATGATGGCACCTTGGAGTTTCTGGGTCGCTTGGATCATCAGGTCAAATTAAGAGGCTATCGCATTGAGCTGGGAGAAATCGAAACTGCCTTGACTGAGCATCCACTGGTGGAAACGGCGCTCGTCACACTGCATGATGCCGATGGAAACCCACGCCTTGTTGCATATTGCATCTTGCAAGCTTCAGCGGACCGTCCTGATGAGAAGGAGTTGGAACGGTATCTGAACGGTCGACTTCCTACCTACATGAGACCTTCCGGCTGGATCTTTCTGGATCAGTTCCCTTTGACACCCAATGGTAAAATCGATCGCAACGCGTTACCGAAACCGGATGACCATCGACAGGATCCCATCGCTCAGAGTTCTCCCCCACCTGTAAGCGAAACGGAAATCACCTTGGCCAAAATCTGGCAGGAATTACTCAATCGCAAAATAACCAACCGTTCCACCCATTTCTTTGATGCAGGAGGTCACTCCCTGTTGGCAGCACGACTGACAACACGCATCCGAGATACTTTTCAAATAAATTTCGCACTACGCAGCCTGTTTGAACACCCAGTGTTGAGCGATCTTGCTGCATCCATCGAAAAAACCAAGGCAACCATCGGGGCCGCATCCAAATCTTGCATCAATGTCGCCGTCGAGAAGCGTCCATCCGATACGCCTCTCACGATGACTTACGCACAGAAGCGTCAATGGATCCTGGCCAAGCTCGATCCTCAAAACCCGGCTTATCACATACCTGCGGCGATCCGAGTCAAATCAACACTTAGCAACGAAACGATCCTAAAGGCACTGATTCTTCTGTGCGAACGACATGAGCTTCTGCGAACGGGATTCGTGGAGGATGCCGATGGAAATCCTACCCCGGTTGTCCATGCACCTTGCCAACCGGCATTCAAGTCGCTTGATCTCTCCGATCTTCCTTCGGACACACAATTGGAAGAAGCCAGGAAAGCATTGAAGGCCGATGCCAGGAGGCCGTTCGATTTGACCCGGCCACCATTGATGCGAATCCTGACCGTTAAATTGGCTGAAAAGGACACAATCCTGCTACTTGTTTTACACCACATCATCGCTGATGCCTGGTCATTGCGAGTGTTGATGAAGGAAATTTCAATCCTGACACAAAATGGATGCGACAGGGAAGCGCTATCACCCTTACCGCTGGACTACAGTGACTACGCTTACTACGAACAGAACCATGACTCGACCTCAAGCCAAACCTACTGGTTGGATCAACTGAAGAACGCCCCAACCCGACTGAATCTCCCATTGGATTTTGAACGCCCCGCCGACCCCACTCATCGTGCCGGGTCGGTGTCATTTCGATTATCCCCTGATACCAGCGAAGCGATTGAAAATCTCAGCAAGGAACGGAAAGCAACGTTGTTTATGACCTTGTTGGCAGCTTTCAAGATCTTGCTCTATCGTTACTCCGAACAAAATGATATCCTGGTGGGCAGTCCGGTAGGACATCGGCCGCACCCGGATTTGGAACAAAGCATCGGCTTGTTTGTGAACACACTGGTGTATCGCTCTCGCATTGGGGGTAAAGAATCATTCTCCGATTTGATCAAGCAGGTGAAACAAACAGTGATCGACGGACTCGATCATCAGAATGTACCGTTTGAAGCGTTAATTGGTCTGGTGGAATCGGAACGTGACTGGGATCGCACACCGTTGTTTCAGGTGTGTTTTCTCTGGCAGGATCAATTCCCGGGAGATGTTCGACCTGGCTCCGAAATAGAACCCTTTCCGCTACCTGCCGGATCCTGCAAATTCGACCTGACGCTCAGCATGGCCCAGGAAGATCGACAACTCATCGGGCAGTTTGAATACCGTCAAGACCTTTTTGGTGAAGGCACCATGACTGCGATGGTTTCAGCTTTTCAATGCCTGCTTAATTCCATCACTAAAGGGCCAGAGGAGCCACTAGATCATCTGACATTAAAAGCGAACGCTCAAACCAACGATGCGCTGAGACGCCCATCCATCAGGGCCACCGGACTGCATTTGGGCTTTTTTCAACAGGCAAAAAATACTCCCGATCAAACCGCCATCATTCATGGCAATGCAAACGTCTCTTATCGGAATCTTGCCAATAGAGCGAGTCAACTGACCGAACACCTGCAATCAATCGGTGTTGGTCTAGGATCGCATGTGGGCATTTGCATGGATCGCACGCCTGATCTTATAGTCGCCATCTTGGGCACACTCAATGCAGGTGCCGCCTATGTTCCTCTTGATCCTGCATATCCATCTTCACGCATGGATTTAATCCTGGATGACGCCCATATTCATTGCGTCATCACCGATGCGGAAAACGGTTCGTTGATCCCCGAAAACATCATAAAGGTCACCCCAACAAATAGTGTCGATCAGACCGAACCTCAGGCACCCAAGATCACAACGACACATTCAAATCATACCGCCTATATCATCTACACTTCGGGCTCCACCGGCACACCCAAAGGCGTTATCATTGAACACGGCAATGCAACGGCTTTGGTCGAATGGGCCAAAACCATGTATTCACCCGAAGAGCTATCGGCAACACTTGCTTCGACATCGATTTGTTTTGATCTGTCCGTGTTTGAAATCTTTGTACCGCTTTGCACGGGAGGCACGGTTATTTTGGCAGAAAACGCCCTCGAACTGGCAACCCTCCCACAGGCCATGCAAGTCAGTCTGGCCAACACGGTCCCCAGCGCAGCATCTGAATGGGCTAGAAGTCAGGCACTGCCCGAGAACCTGAGGACAATCAATATCGCCGGGGAACCGTTAGGCAAACAATTAGTGCAGAATCTATATCAGCAAATAAATGCCAACCATCCAAGCAAGGCGAAAGTGTACAACCTTTATGGTCCTTCCGAAGACACCACCTACTCCACTTTCTTCCTGACGCAAGCCGTAGAGAAAGGGGCTTCAACCCCTATTGGCCTGCCGATCGATAACACGCATGCTTACGTATTGGATTCCCATTTAAATCCCGTTCCGCAAGGCATGACGGGTGACTTGTATCTCGCCGGAACTGGGATCGCCCGTGGGTATTGGAATCGCCCTGCCCTGACCGCTGAATCATTCATACCCAATCCATTTGATAAAACCGGCCGCCCCATGTATCGAACCGGTGATCGCGCGCGCTACCGGTATGATGGCCAACTTGAATTTCTAGGTCGCTCGGATGATCAGATAAAATTGCGCGGCTTTCGAATTGAACTGGGTGAGATCGAGCAGGCTCTGCGCCGCCATCCGGACATCGTGGATGCTGCTGTGGCGGTGATCCCCATGTCGAAAGTCTCCGGAACAAAGCAGCATCAGCTTGTGGCTTACTTTGTCACCGCAACTACCCCGCAGAAACCGGCATCACTGCCTCCTGATTCAGACATCGTCCGTAAATACCGAACGCATCTGGCAACCATACTGCCCTCATATATGATGCCTTCGGTATATGTCGATACACCCCCATTCAAACGCTTACCCAACGGCAAACTCGACAGGAGCCAACTCCCTAAACCGGAATGGCCTGACTCAACCCGAGTTGCTGAGGAACCTTCCAACCCATTGGAAACGTCCCTGGCAAGTATCTGGATGGATTTTCTTGGCCATGACAAGGTGGGAATCCACGACAATTTTTTCTCTCTGGGAGGCGATTCCATCATCGCATTGCAGATCGTTGCAAGGGCTCAACGGGAAGGAATCCGACTCACACCCCGCGATATGTTTCAACATCCAACCATCGCGGGTTTGTCCATGGTGGCCGAATACCAACCATCCGATGATGGTTCAACCAAGCCTCCTGCAGTGGGCTTGGATTCGTCTCAGGAAACGAATGTCGCACTCAACCCCATCCAGAATTGGTTTTTCCAATTGCCGCTCAAACATCCCGAGCACTGGAACCAATCCCTCTTGTTGGATGTGAAGGAACCCTTGGACCCGGATCACCTTCGCATCGCCCTAAAGGGACTGAGCGAACATCACCCGGCGCTGAGAGCGGTTTTCCATCGAGAGGAAGGGCGTTGGATTCAACGATTCCTAGCACTTCAATCAAGACCACCTTTGAGGGTGATTCAGGAAACTTGTGACGATCCTTCACAACGTATCCATCAAGTCGCCTCAGAAGCACAATCTGATTTTGAATTGCATCGAGGCCCGCTTTGGAGAGTCGTCTACTTCGATATGCGTGATCACCAGAACCAATCCATACGACGGTTGCTGGTTGTTTGCCATCATCTCATCGTCGACGGAGTCTCATGGCGCATTCTGTTGGGAGACCTTCAGTTCATTTACCACCAATTAGAACGTCATGGAAATGCTGAAATCCCCATGCCTTCCCACTCGATACCGGAATGGATGGGTTACCTCAATCAACAGGACTTTTCCGATCGTGAAAACCATTGGCGAAACATTGAAGAAGCATGTCATACATCCAAAATCCCGCAGGATCACCCTCAGGAAAACAATCTCATGGGCGATGCGAAAACGATTCGGGTTTCACTGAAGCGTGACCAGACCACCCAATTGCTTGGAGACGTCCCCAACCATTACAGTATTCGAGTCGATGAGTTGCTCATCGCAGCACTGGCCAGGACACTTACTCGGTGGTCCGGCCAATCTCTACTTGCCTTACAATTGGAAGGTCACGGCAGGGAAACGGGCCGTTCCAACATGGACCTTTCGCGCACTGTTGGATGGTTGACATGTTTATATCCGGCCGTCATCCAAACCCATCATGAACAGAGCCCTGATCATTCCCTGAAAGCAAGTAAGGAAGCCCTGCGTGGTGCACTTGATCATGGTTTAAGCTATGGCTTATTGCGCTGGGGCAATCAACACAACACCCGCAAGCTCGCCGACCAGAACGGACCCACTGTCCGGTTTAATTATCTTGGACAATCTGATCAGCTATTTGGCCCGCAATCGCTGTTCGCCAGAGCACCTGAAAACACCGGGAATGCAAGGCACCCTGATGATCCAAGAGATGTATTATTTGAGTTGAATGCCATCGTGATCGATGGGGAGCTTCAAATACATTGGATTTACGGCGGCAATAAACACGAAGAAAAAACCATGCGCAAGTTAGGGAAGGCCTATCAACAAAATATTCTGGATTTGATTACTTTCTGCCTTGCGCCGGATAGTCAATCCGGTTACGTCGAATCGGAATTTCCGCTGATGGATCTCAAACCAGGCGAACTCCAAGATCTTCTCGAAGACATTGAATGAAGGCCAAGATCGAAGACATGTATCCCCTTTCGCCGATGCAGCAGGGACTCCTGTTTCACTCGCTGCTGGCTCCCGGCAGTGGTATTTATGTGCCGCAAATCTGCCTTGCACTGTCCGGCCCAATCGAGTCGACCGTTTTGAAAACAGCATGGGAGCGTGCATTGATGCGGCATACCATCCTACGCACCGGATTCCAATGGGAACAACGCGATGAACCATTCCAAGTGGTCTATCGTGAATCGGAACTTTCCTGGGTGGAACAGGATTGGTCCAATACACAGGCCGACGAACAAGCCATCAAACTTCAAAACTTTCTGGCCGCTAATCGGTCAATGCCGTTCAATTTGCATCGACCACCATTGATGCGAATCACGCTGATTCGCAGAACGGAATCATCACATTATCTGATCCTCTGCCACCACCATTTGATCATGGACGGATGGTCGGCAGGTCTGCTCCTGCAGGAAACACTCCTAGATTATGTCCGAACCATCCAGGATCCTGACACGACTCGACGTCTACCTGGTGTACAAAGTCGATATGCGGATTTTATTCGTTGGTTGAAGGATCAGGATCCAGTTCAGTCCAAATCATTCTGGGAAACCAGACTGGAAGGAATCCAAACTCACAGTGTCATTCCTCCAAATGCGTCCGCACACGTGTCACGCATTCCGGAAATGAAAGAAACAACGTTTTCGCTCACCGAAGACGAATCCTTGCACGTGCGGCAATTTACAAAGAACCATGGTCTCACCCTGAACAATCTACTTTTGGGAAGCTTGGGAATCGTGTTCAGCCGTTACACAGACAATCCGGAGGTGACACTTGGCACAACCGTTTCCGGACGTCCACCCACACTGCCAGATGCCATGTCGATGATCGGTCTTTTAATCAATACCATCCCCGTTCGAATGGCTGTGTCACAGAATCAATCCATCTTATCCTGGTTGAAAAACATTCAACAAGACCAATCCAGTACGGCACCTTTCCAGCACGTCTCGCTGCGAGACATTCAAACGTGGACGCATCAAGGCAATCCTCTCTTCGATTGTTTGTTTGTCCTGGAAAGTTACCCGGTTACCCTCCAGGAAGGTGCAGAAAGTGGATTGATCCATTTGGAGAGGGTCACATTTGATGAGTGGACGCATTTACCGTTGACCCTGTTGGCAACGGACGGACCTGCACTTCAGTTCAAGGCCAAATTCCAGTCAGAACGACTCACAGCGAAACAAGTTGACCTACTACTCCAACATATCGGCAGAGTCCTCAAGGCAATCTCACAGGGTGGTGACCAGAAATTGGAAGATATATCCATGCTGGGTGATGCAGAGCATCGACTCATGGATGGGTGGAACCAAACAAGTCGCACGTGGGATCCAACCAACCAGACGCTCCTGGAACTGCTCAACTCAACTCGCACCATTGAAGGTCCCGCCGTGACGAGTATCCATGAAAATGACATATTCACCTTCCAAGATTTGCATACCAAAGCAGATCGACTGGCTCACCAACTGCAAAAGACGGGGGCTGGACCGGAAGACAGGGTAGCCGTTTACATGGATCGTTGCGTACACCTTCCCCTTGCCCTGCTTTCCATCATCAAGAGCGGAGCTGCCTACCTGCCATTGGACCCGTCTCAACCCCTTTTACGACTCCAGTCCATCCTGGACGCATCAAGTCCATCCGCCATTCTGGTAGACGGAACCCAGAATTTGCCTGAGCTGGAATGGAATGCCCCCCTGATCGATGTACGTCATTTAGATGCAGAAACGCAAAAGGGGTCCATGCAAAGTCCTCGGTTTAATCCGGAAAACACCGCTTACGTCATCTACACATCCGGCTCTACTGGACGACCCAAAGGAGTCATCAACACGCACGGAGCCATTGTAAACCGGCTTCTCTGGATGCAGGATCAGTATCAGTTGGATATTTCAGACAGAGTACTGCAAAAAACCCCGACCGGCTTCGATGTTTCGGTCTGGGAATTCTTCTGGCCCATGTTCACGGGATCCACTCTGGTGATGGCACCCCCGGAAAAACATCGTGACGCTGAGGCACTGGTAGAAATGATTCGCAGCGAAAAGATCACCACGGTCCATTTTGTACCACCGATGCTGGACGCGTTTTTGGAAGCACCCGGCGTGGAAACCTGTTTGGATTTGAAACGCATCATTTGTAGCGGAGACACCCTTTCGGTGACCGCTCAAAAGATCTGTCATGAAAAATTGCCGCATGTTGCATTACACAACCTTTACGGACCAACCGAGGCAGCGATTGATGTCACCGCCTGGAATTGCCAACTTGAGAAAAATCCAAGCGCTGTTCCAATAGGAAAACCCATCGCCAACACGACGATCCATTTGCTTGATCGTCATATGAAATGTGTGCCCATAGGTATCGAAGGTGAACTCTATATCGGTGGGACAGGTTTGGCCCGTGCCTATCTGAATCAACCCGGTCTTACAGCAGAACGGTTTTTACCCAACCCGTTTCGAAAATCAACAAATTCCGATGTTCATCCACACCAATCTGAAACACTCTACCGGACAGGAGATCGAGCCCGATACCGCGAAGATGGAGCCATCGAATTCTTGGGACGACAAGACAATCAAATTAAAATAAGAGGGCAACGTATTGAACTAGCGGAAATTGATACCGCACTCAAATCCCATCCAGCCATCTCGCAGGCAGTTTCAATCGTAAGTGACTCCGAAGGCAGGAATGATCCACAAATCATCGCTTACATCACTCTGAAGCCGGGGCAAAATGAGTCCCCCATCATGAGCCAACCTGAAAAAGTGTTGAAGGTGTTTCTGAAAGATCTTCTCTCTGATGCCATGATACCTCGACAGATGGTGATCCTTGACGAAACACCTTTGACTGCGAACGGCAAATTAGATCGAAAAGCACTGCCCAAACCACCCGAACAAGTACGTCCGAAACGCGTCTTGCCAAGAAATTCCACCGAGCAAATCATCCTGCAGATATGGGAGGAAATCTTGGGTAAAAAGGACTTTGGAGTCATGGATCATTTTTTCGAGTTGGGGGGCCATTCTCTTACCGCGACTCGAACCGCCACAAGATTGCGAAAACAATTTGAAATCAAATTGGAGCTGAGAGAGCTGTTTGAAAATCCTGTGCTTGCCGATCTGGCCAATCACATCGATGCTCTACGCATTGTTTCCCAACAAGATGTGACAACGGATTCGACCCACATTGAAGTCGAAATCGACTAGCCGCACAGTCACATGCAAGATTCAATCAAAAAATCTCTCTTCGTAAACGCACTCCTGGTGACCACCCTGGCACCCCTGGTGGCATTACCAGCGATGGCGGTGGCGTCCTTTCCATTTAATCAATCCATGCTGTTGGGCCTGGCCATTTTTGCCGGAGGTGTGGGTCATGTCGCGAGTACAGCCTGTATCTATTCCGATCAGTCGGTGCGAGCCATCATGCAGCCCATGAAATGTCGTTTTTTTGTTCTGCCAATTGCTGGGATTGTCATCACAGGGATTGCATTACTTTGGGGATCGGCATTCAGCGTGGCTCAGACATTCATCGCAGGTATTTTCATCTTTCATTTGTTCTGGCTACATTTTCATTATCAGAAACAGAATTACGGACTGATTGCTTTCGTCGCCGCAAGTGAAGGGAACCGAGCGCCGCGCATTCTATCCCACCTCCTTCTACTCCCTGCCCTTGCCGGTGTATTGGCAATCATGCCTGCATTGACCCAGGCCGCCATGGAAGATGAATCGTGGCTGGAACACCAACAAAACGGGCTCTATACCGCTGCATTGATAGTCTATATTTTGGGTGGGATCCTGCTTGCCACTGTCGTCTTCAAACATCGCAACACCTTTTCCAAACCCAGGATGATGATCTTTACCTTGGCTTCCTTTTTTTTCTTTCTGCCCGCCGTAACGCTGGCTCACTCCGATTATGCCTTTTGGAGTTATGCACTGGCGCATGGATTCCAGTATCTGCTCATGGTGTTCACCGTTTCGAGAGCCACCGGCAAAGCGATCAAATCCATCCTGGCTTTCACAGTCAGTTTTATTGGTGGAGGATTTATCCTCCATCGTCTGGCGGGAAATCAGGCACTTTTTGTGTGTGGTATCTTACTGACTTGGATCCATTTCATACTCGACGCCAAAATCTGGCGCATGAATGAACCCGGACCGAGAAAACTGCTCAAAGGTAAATTTGATTTCCTGTTTCAGTCCTGACACCAAAACAATGAGTCTTCAACGATTTGGCAGACCACTGCCTCCAAACCAAATCCGTTTTCTGTGTCTCCCTCCTGCTGGGGTTGGACCCAGTATTTTCCGTGGACTGATGTCTCTGGAGACTCAACAAATCTCCATTTGTCCGGTCGCCATGCCTGGGCGTGAAGGCAGAGCTTTGGAACCTGTGCCAAATACCATTGAATCCTTGGCGCATCAGTTGGCGCGTGAACTAAGTTTCATTCCTGAAAATCCTTATGTCATCTTCGGGTATAGCATGGGTGCACTGGTTGGTTTTGAAATCGTCCGACAATGGTTGAATTGCAATCTCCCTGCACCGGTTCATTTTTATTCGTTGGCAGGCAGGGCTCCGCAGGTGGAATACAAACACCGACTGCATGAACTGGATAGCAAAACCCTTCGAGAGGAAATCCAGAAACTCGGCGGAATGCCTCGGGAAATCATTGAAAACAATGAGGCCATGGACATTTATGAACCGATACTACGGGCAGATTTTAAAGTGTGCGAAGAATATCGTTGTGAATCCTTGATTCCACTGAAATGCCCGATTGATGCTTTGGTCTCGGACCGGGATCCGATTCTTTCAGTTGAAGAAATGGGAGCATGGTCGGAATGCACCCAGAACCGTTTCAAGCTTCACACTTTGAAGGGCCAACCGCACACACTTACAGGGCAAACCTTGCTGACGACAGTTGGATCCTTAATTGGCCAATTGATGCAAACACGGCAAACGCATCCAATGTGAAAAGCTCTGTGACACTCATGCAATGTCAGATTTGGAGTGTTTCCTAAAACGCAAGCACCAGCGCAGCATCAAGAACAAAGCTTTGAGCAATTCTTCCATGATCAATACATACCAAAGCCCGATCACACCCATACCGGAACTCACGGCGAGAAAATAAGCCATCGGCACGCTTAGTCCCCACATCATGATTTGGGTGCCAGCAACAGGAATTTTGACGTCTCCCAGGGTTTTTAACGAATGAAACAAGATCGTATTGACCGCACTGAATGGCTGCACGAAAATGGTCAACCACAGTAGCTCTTTGACCAGTCCATGAATGGTTGTCTGATCGGTGAACAATTTGATCAATGGCTCCGTAAAAATATAAAGAGAGATCGCCAGAGCTGTTGTCAATATCGAGGCCGCGATTGCAGACTGCATCACGCACTGTGACAGTTTCCGGAATCGTTTGGCCCCATAATGATATCCCACCAAGACTTCACTTGCCTGACTGATGGACATCAAAACCACTGTCAGGACCGCACTTAATACAAGAGTAAAGGTTCGGCTCAACAGCATGGCGACACTGAATGGAGCAATAAAACTGACGAGAATCATCTGATAGAAACCGTATGCCAGATTATCCAACGCTGTGGGCCAGGATAGTTGAAACATCTGCCGTATGCGATCCATTGTCTCATCCCAGCCACGGCGCCAGAATGAAGGGGCCCATTTCAAATGCGAGCCGATCACACACAAGATCCCAACAACGGCAAGCATACGAATAACGAGCGTGGCCACGGCCGAACCAAAAACTCCCCATTCCGGAAAAGGTCCCCAACCAAACACCAAAACATAAGAAGTCGCGAGGTAAGCCATGTAAGCAAGTGTACCAAGCACCAAAAGAACCCTGGTTTCCCCCCACCCGCGCAGAGTACCACTACCGGCAATCATCACACCGTTGAATACAATGGTGAAAGCACCGACACGCAAATAGGTGATCGCATCTTCAATGATCAATGGGGGACAATTGATCGCCGCAGCCATGACAGGTGCTGCTACAAAAATCACCATTCCCAGCATAAAACTGACGCATCCGTTGGCCACCATCGCCGTCTCAGCCATGCGTTGGGCTTTCAGTTGATTTCCCTCACCCAAGGATCTGGAAATCAACACAACAGCGCCGGTTGCAAAAAGAGAAGAAAGATCAAAAGCAACCAACAAAATCTGATTCGCGATACTGACAGCGGCAGCGGCATTTTCTGAATAGGAACTGAGGATATAGGTATCCACCAACATCACCACCATACCGATCAATGCATTGAGAAGGAGGGGATAACTCAATTGAAAGAGTTTTTTTTCCTTCATGATGTCTATTCAGAGTATTTCAATGCTGTCCAATACGATCGCATTAAATGGAATCATCCATCCTGCTTACCATCGAAACGAACCTGGGAAGCTATTTTGGCAAGCAAATCCTTATCCAATCCACCCAAGGTTTCACCCTGGTCTGATGCATCTTCTGTTTGATGGACCGAATCCGTCAGGGCATTGATAAACCCTTCCATTAATTTGTGTGATTCGGATGATGTAAGATATTGTGAATCATATATCCATTCACCTTCAAATCGCCCGTTAGACACCCAGCAATTCACCCCAAGAGGATGGGACGGCGCATTTTCTTCAGCAATCAATCTTCCTGGGGGAGCGATTCTATTTAACAACGGTGAAGGATCCTGCGAATCCAATTGACCAAGAAAATTAAAACTTAACCACGAAGGAACAATAACAGCCGGCTTGTCTTTTCCAAAACGTAGCAACCCATAACTGAGCCCATGGTTTGGAATCTTGTCCAAAATCGAAACCATGTTTTGAATCTGCTGATCCCAATCCATATCTGACAACCATTCCAAACGTACTGGATAGATGGAGGTGAACCATCCAACCGTGCGTGATACATCCAAATCAACTCCCAATGGTGAGGCATCACGTCCATGCGATTCCAAATCGACAACGAATGTCTCCTTACTGAATCCACGATGAAGCGAACGAGCCAAAGCAACGAGTAGTACTGGCAACATCCTAGATTCGTTTGTGTGTGATTTATGACGAAACAATTGGGTTGTTGTCTGTTCGTCGAGTGAGAACGATTTTCGACTAGGGGTATTCGAATCACCATCCGTATTCATTTTGGATCGCGTTGCCGACATCAAAGGATCCGGGATGGTTGCAAGGCTTTCCCAATAATCCAGATCCTGATTCGCATCAGCCACTTTTTGACCAAGGGCATTTGCCCAGGCCTGAAAGCTTGCGGATTTTGGCGGCAACAGAATGGGACGGGAGTTGGATGCCTGGGAATAGGCCTCCCATATATCCTCAAGCAGAATGCGCCAGGACAGAGCATCGACGACCATGTGGTGAGCCACAAAAAGTAATTTGACGGAATCTTCTTTGTCCGATCGAAAGCCAGCCACCCTGAATACCGGTCCGTGTTCAAAATTGAGTCCGGTTTGAATTGCTTCGGCATAAGATTCCATATCGGACTCATTCCCCCACTCCACAGTCGGTGCTTCCACTTCCACGTAATGAAGGCGACCTCCGCGAAGACGCAGTCTCAATCCATCGTGATGATCATAAACAGCTTTGAGTGCCTCATCCAAAAATGCAGGTTCGATTTTCCTCATCACTTTGATGCATGCCGCTTGATTGAAATGATGAGGACAGTTTAGGGCAAGTTGTAGAAACCAGGATTGAACGGGTATTGGGTTAAAGGATTCATTCGTCGGTTGCGTCAAGGCGACTGACAACAATGAAGAACGAGGTGTCACCACGGATGCCAGGCTTTGGATGGTTTGGTGTTGAAACACCTGGGCCGGCGTTGCGTCCAATCCCATTCCCTTCAATCGACTGATAATCCGTAAAGCCATGATGGAATCCCCTCCCAAATCAAAAAAATTGTCACTCAATTTGATCGACTTCACAGGTAGCACCGATTCCCACACCTGATGGATCCGGCGCTCTACTTCAGTCATTTCTCGATCATCCGCTGAGGATTCATTCAAGCACTCCGGATCAGGCAGTGCACTGACATTGACTTTTCCATTTGAATTGAGCGGCAACGTTTCCAGACACACAAACCGTGTTGGGATCATACTGGGTGGTAGGCGTTCAGCCAGGAAGTGACGCAATGATTCCTGCCAACCGGAAGTGCCTTCATCTAAAATAGAGTTCGATTCGACATATGCGACCAAACGCTTGTCATCGGCGCCTTCTCCCATCACACGCACAAAAGCATTTTTGATTTCAGGATGCAGAGAGAGCGTTGAAACGATTTCTCCAGGTTCCACACGAAATCCTCGTATTTTGACTTGATCGTCGATTCGCCCCAAAAATTCCACCGTACCATTCTCTTTCCAACGAACACGATCACCGCTTCGGTAAAGCGTCATGAATGCATCATTGAAAGGTTCACTCATGGCATCAAAAAACGGGTTCGGAATGAATTTTTCCGCCGTCAATCGAGGTCTGTCCAGATACCCTCGAGCAATTCCCAAGCCACCCAGGTAGAGTTCACCGGGAACGCCCACTGGAACCAGTTGCATATCTTCATCCAGGATATAGCAACTCGTGCCTGAAATCGGTTTTCCGATGGGCACATTGGATTGTGAATCGCCACAAAGTTCCTGCTGGGTGAACGTATGGCAACAAGTAAAAGTCGTTCCCTCTGTGGGGCCGTAACCGTTGATTAAAGTGGCTTTTGGAGACAACTGATGGAACTGTTTCAGGTGCGGCAAAGAAAGAACATCACCACCGGCAAGCAATTGTTTCACGCCCTTCAACGGTGAAGCCCCCTCATCGACCATCAAATGAAACAAACCAGCGGTCAGCCAAAGGGTGGTGACACCATGCAACTCGACCAGTCGGCCAATCTCCTCCAGTGAGGGTTTGTCGGAACTGGGAAGCACCAAACGCCCACCATTGAGCAATGGACCCCATACTTCCAAAGTCGAAGCATCAAATCCCAACGGGGCAGCCTGCAAATAAACATCATGTTGAGAAAATGACATGAACCGATTGCCACAAACCAACCTCATGACCCCACGATGCGGCGTACAGACTCCCTTGGGAATCCCGGTTGATCCGGAGGTGTACATGATATATGCCAGACTGTCAGCTCCCGGTTGACCATTAGAGACTTTGCTTAAAGATTTTATCCTCCATCCGGTCAAACAATACGGTGCGCAATCCAATGGATGAATGTCTCGACTCGTTTCATCCGATAATGATTCGAAGAATTCAGGATTTGCACTCAAGACAATACCGATCCCTGCGTCACGCAACTGCCAATGAAGCCGAGCCTTGGGTAACCTGGAATCCAGTGGGACGTAACCTCCCCCTGCCTTCAAAATGGCTATGATGGCCAATATCGTTACCGGGTTGCAGTAAGTTGCGATCCCCACAGGAGATTCATGGCCAACCCCCAACTCTCGCAATTGTTCTGCCAATCGTTCCGTAAGCTCTTCCACTTCCCGAAAGGAAACCTCAACTGAGCCTTGTAAGATGGCGATGGCATCGGGCGTCTTGGATACCTGAGAGGAAAACCGCTCGTGAATAGTCGACACCTCAATCTCGTCATGGAAAGCAGGCGGTTTTCCCATTCGAAGCAAAGTTTCTTTCTCAACATCATCGACGGGTGTAACCGATGACAATGGCAAATCCATTGCATCAGGAAATATTTTCACCAGTCGTTTGAAATGATCCACCAAACGCTCAATTGTACTGCGCTGAAACAGATCTTTGCGAAATTCAAAAGAACCCTCCAAGCCTTCGGATGTTTCCCGCATGGCAAGACTGAGGTCAAATTTGGAAATACCGACATCCACAGGAATCGGGCTCCATTCCAGTCCATCTATTTCAACTACTTCGAGGGGGGCATTCTGAAGGGTAAATAATATTTGAAAGAGGGGTGAATGTGCACGTGAACGTGGAATCTGCAATGATTCCAAAACTTCCTCAAATGGCGCCTCCTGGTGTTCATATGCCTCCAAGGAACGATTCCTTACCCTTGCTAGAATCGTCGCCAGAGTTGGATTACCACTCAAATCTGTCCTCAATACCACCGTGTTTGCAAAAAGGCCCAATATCCCTTCGAACTCGGATCTTGGTCGATTGGCTACAGGTGAACCAATCGCCAAATCGCAGCACCCCGTATAACGATATAAAAGCACATAGAATGCAGTCAGCAACGTCATGAACATGGTGACATCCTGCTGTCTTGCCACCGAACGAAGCGCCTCGGTATCCGGTGAATCTAATGTAAAGCTCAGCTTTTCGCCTTCAAACTGCTGCTCAGCAGGACGTAGAAAATCAGTTGGAAATTCGAGCAGAGGATCCACCCCAGCCAAAGCAGATTTCCAATAGGCTACTTCCCGTCCGGAATCTTGCTGGTTCCACCAAGCGATGTAATCAAGATAATTCACTTCCGATGGGTTGGGGGTGGAAAAGGATTCGGATGCATCCATGGCAGCCCCATAAGCCAGAGTCAAATCCTTGACCAGAATTCCAAGCGACCAGCCATCTGCCAAAATATGATGCAGATTAAAACAAAATACATGTTCCTCTGGAGAAAGCCGAAAAAGCTTCGCACGCCACAAAGGAGGCTTTTCCAGATCGAATCCAGTACGAGCCAATGTCAGCATGGCTTCCTTCAGATGGATTTCTGCTCCTTCCGGGCTAAGGTGTGAAAAATCAGTCGTGCTCAGGAATACCGGACAATCTTCATGCAGGATGCCAAAAGGTTCTCCATCTTCTTCATAGAAGGACATGTGAAGCACCATGTGACGCGCGACAACTGTTTCCAGACTGCTCTGCAACCTGGCAGGATCCAACTCTCCTCTCAGACGGACTGCCGTAGGAATGGCGTAGAGCACAGATTCCTGAAACAACTCTGCCATGAGCCATTGACGGCGCTGTGCGGCAGAAAGCGGCAGTCGGTCAGGATTGATTTCTAATTTGGGAATGGGTTCGTGACCCTTGAGAGTGTCGTCTGTGATGGCTTCGACAAAATCATGGAAAATCGGATGTTCGAAAAGTGTTTGCAGAGCCACACTTGTTTGCATCACGTCACGCATGCGACCAATGACACGCGCTGCTGCGAGTGAATGTCCTCCCAAATCAAAAAAATGATCATCCATGCCAACGCGCTGACAATGCAAAACATCCGCCCAAATACCTGCTATCATTTCATGCTTCGGTGTCGGATAGATCGGTAGGTTCCCGTCCTTGGGAATCACGACCGAAACCTCCAACGACCGAAGCGCAGAACGATCAATTTTACCGTTTAAGGTAAGTGGGAAGGCATCCAAAATCTCGAAATGATTGGGGTGCATATAGCCAGGCAGACGGCTTTGAAGATGCTCGCGGATACTTTGCTCAACCGTATCATGATCACCTGGTACTTTTTCTGACAGTCTTACAAAAGCGATGAGAAGGCTTGCATCGGAAGATTCGCTGCGATTCAAGACAACGGATTGCGAGATGGTGGCGTGTTCATTTAAGACCGATTCGATCTCGCCGAGTTCTATCCGAAATCCACGAATCTTGATCTGCCCATCCAGTCGTCCGATAAATTCCAACAAACCATCTTCTCTCAGACGAACCTCGTCTCCCGTGACGTAATAGCCACCCACAAAGCGTTCTTCGGTCAATGACGCACGTTTCCAGTAGCCAGGGCTCACACCTTCGCCACCTATAAGCAACTCACCACGCCCTGCCAGCGGGACAGCGCGCCCGAATTCATCACGGATGAGAAATTGGGTATTAAGAATCGGTGCTCCAATTGGAACTTTGCCATCTGCAAGCAATGACGCATTCAACCGTAAGGCTCCGGACCATACGGTAGTTTCCGTCGGGCCGTACAAATTCCAAACTTCGGCCCCAAGTTCCAACAGACGATTGCCCAGAGATACGTCCAATGCCTCGCCTCCGCACAAAATTTTTAGCGATCGAAAGGCCGTGACCACATCGCCGTTGGATTCTATAAGCAGTCTCCAGGTCACCGGAGTCGCCTGCATGATGGTTACTTGATGGATCTGCATCAAACGAAGAAGCTGCTCACCGCTGCGGCCAGAGTCTGATCTTGCCAACACCACTTGGGCACCACAGACCAAAGGAAGGAATAGTTCTAGTACGGCGATATCGAAGGAAATGGTCGTTACAGCCAACATGACATCCGTAGCCTGCAATCCTGGAGTTTGTTCCATGGCTAAAAGAAAATTTGATACATTGCCATGATGGATCGCCACTCCTTTCGGTTTCCCAGTGCTTCCGCTGGTGTAAATGATATAGGCAAGATCTGTTGTTTGAACTTCAACCGGATCGAATGGCTCTCGGTACATTTGAACCTTGCTTTGATCAATTTCCAAAAGGGATTCTTTCGGAAATTGTTCCCCGAAGATTTTATGAATATCCAAGTGTTCTCCGTCCCATAATAGAAGATTCAGTTCCGCATCCTCAGCCATGTACCGGAGCCGTTGAGCGGGGAAACTACGATCCAAGGGAACATAAGTCGCACCACATTTGAGAATACCCAGGAGACTAACGGGGAGCATAGAAGTTCGTTCCAAAAACACTCCCACTCTGGCCCCCCGCCCCACTCTGTAAACTTTCTGAAGATGTGCAGCCAACCGATCGGATAACTCATCCAGAAGCCCATAAGTCATCGGAATGTACTTTTCAGAATCAAGTGCTTCATGAATCACCGCTGTCTTGGCCTCGGAAGCCCGAGCGACCCTGCTGACTCGTTGCTGAACAGGGACAAAATCATGCTCCTCGGTTGGACCACAACACAGATCAGCGATACATCGGTATTCTTGCTGTGGAGTGATGGAGCATTCTCCTAATATCCGGTTCTCATGAGAGATAAACTGCAGTAGAACATGCCTCATCTGTTCCGCGATGCGTTTGATGGCTGATCGAGAAAAACTGGAAATATCAAAGCGAAACTGCAGATCCACGGATGCTCCGGGTAGGATCATCAGCGTTAAAGGATAGTTGGTTCTTTCATATCCTTCCCTATCGACAAGTTGAAGTTCCAATGCATTCGAATCCAAAGCTTCCTCCATGGAGATCGGATAATTCTCGAATACCATCAAGGTCTCAAACAACGCTTCACCACGAGGCACTTCAGTATACGTCTGCAAGTCCATCAATCGCGCAAAACCATATTTTTCACGCTGCCGCTGATCGGATTGTAATTGTTCAAGCCAGGGTAAAAGAGCACTACCGGAATCGATCTGTACGCGCACGGGCACCGTATTGATACATAAGCCGACTACCGATTCCATACCTTCCAGCTCAGGAGGTCTCCCGGAAACGACCGCACCGAACAGGATATCCTTCTGATTGGTATGTCCGTGTAGTAAGAGTGCCCAAGCTCCTTGCATGAGCGTGTTGAGCGTCAGTCGGTTTTTTTGAGAAAACTGGGTCAGCTTCCGAGTCTCTTCCTGGTCCAGATTAAAACAGATTTCGATGTAACCCGATTCAAGCTCACGTTCCCGGAATCGATCCGGACAGTCTGTAACAGGTTCGAATGATTTCTGGGTATCGACAGGATAGGCGAGAAAGGTGGGCGTTTCGAATCCTTCAAGCGTCTTACGCCAATACGTTTCCTCCTGATCAGCATCACGTTCATTCAACCATCCAATGTACCCGCCGAAAGGCAGTGCTTGATGCAAGGACAGGGCTTTTCCTGAAAGAAGGGTCTGATAGTGAGACAACACTTCCCGAATCAGCAAGCCACTGGACCAACCATCCAACAATATGTGGTGAAACGTCCAAAGAAAACGATGTTGGCCATTCTCCATCGGGAACAAGGCGAAACGCATCAAAGGAACACGGTCCAGTTTAAATCCTCTTTGGCGATCCGTCTCGATGTATTGTTCAAAAGAAACATCGCTTTCCAAGATCCATTCCGGGGTCACCTCATCATAGATGACCTGCACAGGCTTTTCGGTTTCTTCCCAATGAAACTCCGCTCGCAAGGCGGTATGCCGGAGGATGGCTTGATTCCATGCATCCTGAAACACTTTAATATTCAGGTCCCCTAGAATCACACACCAGCGTTGCTCGACATAAACACCGCTCTCAGGACCATACAGTGTATGGAAAAGCATGCCCTCCTGCAATGGGGCTAAACCATGGATGTCGATTACGGATGCCATCGCCTATCCTTTCCGCGCGTTCAGTTTGGCCATGAGCTGATTTAAATCTCCCCGAACAGATGGCGATTGTGTTTCTCTCACCTTATTTTTGGTTGCCTTCACGATGGATTCCATCGTGCTTAAGTGGCGGTCCGCGAGCATCTGTACCGTTTTCTTTTTATGGGTTTTCTGATGAAATCGCCAAATGATTTTGAGTGATTGGTCAAGACGGTACGCAATGATTTCCAACAAATAATGCCTCGGATTATCCGGGTGATTCAGACATGGCAGTTGCTCCGGGGCCAATCCATTAAACAGTTTTCCAGGGGAACGATTAAGATTCCCCAGATAGTTAAATGAAACCTGGGCAGTGGGCCCCACCTGCCCCGATTGACCCGGTGGAATGGCCTGCAGCTTGTCTTGGACATAGTTTCTTTGAACGGCCAGACCGGCATCAGGTAATTTGAGGTGCAAGGAGTGCAGTGAAGTAAACCAGCCGACGGTGCGAATCAGATCCGTCGATTCATCCAGATGGTGCCTCCCATGCCGTTCAATATCGATGGGAAGGACGGAAGAACGAGTGAACTGACCCAAAGTCTGGGCCAGACCTGTCAACACAAGCGTCTCTTCCTCGGGCTGCAGTTCCATCTGACATTCACGCAGCACTGAAGCCGAGTCGATCCAACGATTTTCGGATGGCTTGGGAAAGAGTGTGACGATTGGCTGGTTGACCGTATTTGATTCAGGCAAGTTCCGAATCCATTCGCCGAAACTGGTCGATTTGGGAGGTAGAACAAGAGGCTCATCCAGCCCCAATTGTGCATAACCGGTTTCGATGTCTTCCAATAGAATACGCCAGGACATCCCATCTACCACACAATGATGCGCCAGGAGCATCAATCGATCCTCACCCCCCGGACCACGGAAACGGGCCGCTCGAAAGAGTTTACCTGATTTGAGATCAAAGCCTTCCTGCCTGCTTGCAATTTCTTTATCGAGTACTTCGGAAAACTGATCGAACGATTGAAGGTCGACATCTTCCAGAACAGTATCCCTGGGATTGGATTCCTCGTATTGTTGCGCCCATTGACCATCAGAATCGAAAGTGAATCGAAGTCTCAATGAATCATGATGACGGACGACTTCCTGAATGGCTTTGAACAGACGTTTCGAATCCACTTTGGGATCGATCATTAGCAGAACCCCTTGATTGAATTGATTGGGATGGGGAGGGTTCATGCCAAAAAATCCCTTCTGAGCAGGACCCAGCGGAAGTCTGCCGCTCGGAATGCTTGATTCGGTCGTTTCAGTCATTTTCTTTGCAACCGCAGCCTGAGCCGCCACCGTTTGGTTATCAAACAACTGCACAGGAGTAAGCTTCCAACCGGCCTGTCGCGCTCCGGAGATGATCTGCATCGCACGAATGGAATCACCACCCAGTTCAAAAAAATTATCTTCCACCCCAACTTCATGGACCTCCAGCACATCTCGCCATACGTTTTGAATCACAGCTTCAATTTCATTCCTTGGAGCGATTGTGGATTTGCCCTTTGTGAGGAGAGACACTTCAGGCAGTTTTGCATGATCGATTTTACCGTTCGACGTCAATGGCAATCGGTCCATGCGCTCAAAATGTGTGGGAGTCATGTATTCCGGGAGCTCACTTTGCAGGGCTTGCTTCAATGACTTGGGATCAAATTGATCCTTATCCATTTGAAGGTACGCAACAAGTATGGATTGGACTTGCTCACTATTGCGAGCGGATGTTGTCGGGGATTCAACAACACATTCTTGAACATGTGGCAGCGATCGGAGAACGGCTTCTATTTCGCCGAGTTCAATGCGGTATCCCCTCAACTGAATCTGACGGTCCATCCGACCAAGATATTCCATCACGCCGTCTGAACGCCATCGAACACGGTCTCCCGTGCGATAAAGGCGATGTTTCAAACGATTGGAACCGGCATGAAATGGATCGGGCAGAAATCGATGGTCAGATAATTCGGGACGATTGACATATCCATTCGCCACACCCGGTCCACCGATGAACAACTCCCCGGCAATTCCTATGGGCAAGGATTGGAGCTGCTCATCCAGGTTGTAAAGTTGCACCCCGCTGATGGGCCTTCCGATAGGGATGGCTCCTTCAAGGTCAAGTTCCTCCACCTGATGAACGCAACAACCAACCACCGTTTCGGTGGGGCCGTATTCATTATAGATAAGCACATCAGGATAATGCTCCCGCCAGAATTTCACGTGGCGGGCGGTTAAAGCCTCCCCTCCCACAACCAGGGCCTTGGGAAGACAGTTTGGGTCAAGATTGTGTGGGATCAGGTGTTCCAAAGCTGCAAGGTGAGCCGGGGTCAATTTGACCAGACTGGGCCCGGTCTGCATGGATTGAACCAGTGCGCCAAGGACATCTTCTTCGGCAAGCAGTTCCACCGTCTTGCCACACAATAGCGGGGCCAGAAGGGTTGTGATGGTCGCATCAAATCCAAAGGAACTTTGAACAGGTGCCCCCCACCCTGCTTCATAGGGATACTCCTGAAGACACCAGGTCAGGTAATGCATTAATCCTCGATGGGTGATGACCACTCCCTTGGGTTTACCGGTGGAACCGGATGTGTATAGAATATAGCAGGCATCCTTGTTCACAATTGGATCCACTGGTTCCGCAGGTTCGAACGATCGTAATCCATCTTCTTCGATCACCCAGGAGCACCCGGCATCGCGCCGCATATAATCAAGTCGAGCTTCAGGCAACTCAGGATCGAGAGGCACATAAACACCACCAACACGCATGACCGCCAGGATGGCGACCAACAGTCCCGTGTGACGTTTCCTACGAATGCCAACAGGTGTTCCGATGCCGATCGCTTGCGCAGTGAGTTCTTCGGCCAGTTTGCTTGCTTCTTGATTCAGTTGCGTAAAAGTAAGAAGATCGTCTCCCGAACGCACCGCCAGTGCCTGGGGAGTTTGTATGACTTGCTGGACAAATGCTTGGTAAAAGGTTGGCGGAATCTTTGAATCCCTGCCTTTGGGCCAATCCGTACGAACTCCTTTTGAAAAATCCGTAAGTAACTGTCGCTCCTCTTTCCCAAGGAATGTCAATTGATGCACCGGCTTTTGGGCATGCACCACCAGCTCTTGCAGCAAGTGTTCGTAGTGCCCCATCATGCGCTCAATACGATCGGAATCAATCAAGGCCGTTCGGAATTCCACGGCAATCATCAGCCCCTCCGCCCGATCAAACACATGCCATGTTAGGTCAAATTTTGTTTCCGGTGGCACCAACGGAACCTGACTGAGATACAGCCCGGGCAGGGTCACATCAGGTCTAGCCGCGTTTTGCGATTGGTAACCATCGGATTGCACCTGAAACATCACTTCAAACAAGGGATTGCGATGCGAATGACGCTGTGGTGCGCATGCCTCAACCACATCGGCAAATGGAACAAACTGATGTTCCAGTCCTTCCAATACAACCTTCTTAACAATGCTCAGACAATCCAGAAAGGTCATCTGCTCGCCTTCCGGGAAGCGACTGCGCAATACAATCGTATTAACAAAAAAGCCGATCAAGTCGGCACACTCCGGAAAGCGTCGACCAGAAACAGGCACACCGACTGCCAAATCGCGTTCGTTTGTATAACGATATAGCAGGCACTTGAATGCTGTGAGCAAAGTCATGAACAGTGTCGCGCCATGCTCACGACCCAAATTGTGAATCTTCTCAGTCAAATCGCGCGAAAGCGTCCGTGTTAGCGTTTGACTTGCGAAAGTCGCTTTGGCCGGACTTGGACGGTCAGTGGGAATCTCTAGTAATTTCATCCCGTCCAGCTGCTGAGTCCAATAGGATAACTGGTGGACCTTTTCCTGACTCTTGCCCCATTCCTGATCAGCATGAAACACGGAATAATGAATGGTGTCCAAGGACTGGCCCATCATGGCTCCGTCATCATCCCAAGCCTGATTCGAAGCAAGTCGATATGCTCTTGCCAAATCCCGCAACAACACACCGCGGGACCAACCGTCGGCAATCAGGTGGTGAAGAACAATGAACAGTACATGTCGTCTTTCATTTATCCTGAGTAGTCGAAACCGATACAGAGGCCCCATGTCCAACCGAAAGGGCAATCGAATGTACGTTTCGGATTCTTCGGTGATACGGTTTTCATCAATGGTCACCGGATCCAGTAAGACAGGTTTTGCTTCGATTAGGGCTTGCTTGGGACGCCCCCTCGAATCCTGAACGAAGACAGTACGCAAGGCCTGATGGCGCTCAACAAACAGGGTTAAGGCTTCGCTGAGCGCGGACACAGAAAGTTCACCCTCCAATTTCCATGCAAACCCAATGTGGTAGGCGCACAAGTCCGGAAAAAGTTGATGAAGCACCCACACATGTGCCTGTGATGGAGTCAGTTCAATTGTTTCTGGCCTTGGAGTTGAAACCAGTTTCAAATTGGAACCACCAGTAGATTCACTGTAAACCGAATCCCATTGGATGCCCTGTGCTTCCAATGCTTTTTTTAGCTGTACACGTTGAGAATCTGTCAGGGACTGAACCCGCTTGCGCAGTTCGGATAGTTTTTCTGGTGAAATATCCGCCACGATAGAAGTTTTGAAACTAACACATTGATTTGAGTTGATTGAGATACTCCAATGAACCCAATGCACCTACATCATCCTGCGCAAAATCAATCAAACAACAAAGTTCGTCCACGCCTGCTTCAGCAAATTCCTTAACCAGATTTAAACACCCCTCGGGTGTGCCGATCAATGATCGCTGTTTGATGAATCCATCAATGCCATAAGAAAGAATGGCGTCCAGATCGTCATCAGAAAAATCATCCAGACTCACGTCAAGCCCCATGCCTTTGGCAAGTTGTTCAAGCAACCCATAATGGGTTTTGAGGTAAGCGCCAAACGGTTCACGGATATCTCGTTTGACTTCTTCTTCATCGGCACCCAGAAAAGTATGCACCATGAGAGATACCGTTCCTTTGGGTTTTTCATGACCTTGTTTATCCCAGGCATCTCGATATTTCCTGATCTTGCCTGCCACGTCATTCACATCTCCTCCCAGCAATGAGGTCAACACATGTGCCCCTGTTCGCCCCGCTTCGATAAAGGTCTCGGTCGACTGACTGGTGATCCAGATTGGGATTGAAGACTGTAAGGGACGCGGTAATGCTTTGGCTTCCACCATTCTGCCATTGGCATCTTCGAAAGGAATCGCGTCCCCTTTCCACAAGCGTTGGATGATTTCCAGACTCTTCCACATGACAGTTCTTCGGGAACCGTGAGGGTCACGCGATAAGATGAATTCATCCATCGTCCAACCCGACGCCACAGCCAATGCCGCCCGCCCCTGAGATAGTTGATCGATCACCGCCCAATCTTCAGCAACTCGAACCGGATGATGGAGAGGGAGCACCAGACTTCCGGCGCGGATCTGAATGTGTTGAGTTGATGTTGCCAGGGCTGCACTGGTCAATGACGGGTTAGGATAGAGTCCACCAAAAGCATGAAAATGGCGTTCCGGAGTCCAAACAGCGGTGAATCCATTCTCATCCGCAAACTGAGCACTTTCCAACAAGAGCCGATAAGGATTTTTTCGTGGCGATGCACCGTCGCCATCAAAGAAAAACAAACTGAATTTCATGTCAAATTCATCCCGATCAAATGAATCAAAAATTGTCCACCTTTACGAGTCATCCTTCTCTATTTTTTCCAACAAATCTTCCAAAACCATGGCTTCACCTTCGTCCAAACCTGCCATATTTTCTTCAATAACCTGAGAGATTCCGGCAACCGTCGGGGTTCCCTGCAGGATGGCCCTCATCGGGAGGTCCACACCGAATTTTTTACGTAATTTTGTGATCGCCTGAATGGCCAACAACGAATGACCGCCCAATGCAAAAAAATCATCATGAATACTGATGCGAGAAATCCCAAGCAAATCACCCATCGCTTTTGCAACTGCCGATTCCACCGGTGTTCTGGGTGCCACATAATTGTTATTCATGTGGTTTGAATCGATATCGGAAAAATCGGTATTTGCCGGCTCCAAAATCTTCAAGCTTTCTTCCAACCTGGGATACAAGGATCTGGGTGTCACCACCACCTGAGAGAGGCCGGGAGATGCCATCACTCGTTTAGTGGCTTCCCACACTTCTTTCGGATTCATGGCTTGAGCCATCAATTCCGAGGAGGCGGTCTGTTCTTGTTCATCCAAGGAACAGGCATCCCAATTGATACATTGCACATGGGGCGCTTCAAGACGATTGATCCACTGATCCAGATACGTGTTGGCAGCGGCATAAGCTGCGAATCCGCGACCTCCCAACACCGAAGAAAGTGAGGATTGGAAGAGTGTAAACTTCGGTTGAAGCTCCGCAATGATTCCATTCAATGCATTGATCGTATGCACCTTGTGGTCGAGTATTCTTTGAGTATCTTCCTTTTTCAGATCCACCAATGCGCAACTGGCCTCTCCCCCCATGACATCCGCATAAAAAACTCCCTGCAATGGCGAATTGTCGAGACGTGCCATTGATTCTTTGAATGCCTCGCTCATGGCCTTCGCATCACCAAGGTCCACGGAAGTCATGATAAAATCCACCCCTTCCCGACCGAGCGCTTTCATGCGTTGGATCAGTTGACTGACCGGGTGCTGATTACCATGGGTTGCCAGCCAGGTATCCCACTCGTTAGGTGAAGGCAAACCCTTTCGGCCAATCAGAATGACCTTTGCAGCATACCCCTCTCGCAACGCACAAGCGTATATCATTCCGAGTCCATCCAAAAGATCTCCGACCACGGCATAAACCGCCCCCTCCTGCAATACTTCGGGATGATTGGAAGATAAGGGAACCGGATCGTAGGTGCGCACCCAACGACGTGTACTACGATAGGCAACTATTTTATGATCCCAACGATACGGTGAGCGCATTTCGTTGGCGATTTGTTGAAAGAAACGATCGCCTGGTTTTCCCTCAATCAAACGTATCTGGAGATTTGGGATTTCTTGAGGCAGGACGGTTAACAATCCCAGTATTTTGGCATGTTCAGCATCTAGGATATCCGAGGATTCAATACGAAAGATGTCAGGCACCGCCACATCCAATTGAACGAGTGATTGGGAATCCATGGAAGCCAGGAATTGTCCCAAAACCGTCAATGACTCAAATCCATCGGGCCCGTCCGGAAGCAGGGACCAGGCATGGATCAGCCGGATAGTTCGGGTCCCATTGAAATCAATTGTCTGAAATAATTCAGAATAGGAAGCGAGTGACAAGGGATCCCAATCGGTTGTAAATCCGGGTTCGGAGCATCCATGGACGGGATCAATAAAAATAACTTTGTCTGTGCTGAAGCATTGCTTGAATCCGGCCAAATGGTTTTGATGGGCAAACAGAAATACGGTTTCCTCGTCGCACGGCATGGATGGAATGGATTGCTGACGCCAGCCAGGAATTTGGAACCACTCCTCTAAGTTGAGTTTTTTTGAGGATGAATCGGCTTGCGGCGAAGGTGAGAATCCGTAGGAGGGCTCCACAAAGTACGAGGTTCTTTGAAACGGATACGTTGGCAAAGGCACGCGAGACCGTTCTGTTTCATGAAAAGACTTCCAATCCATTGGAACGCCATGTTGCCACAGCTCGGCCATCGCATGTGAGAGTCGTTTTTGACAATCCTGAGGTTCATGTGATCCAGGCAATGTGGAAAGGGCAAGAACGGTCTTATCACCGTTCGATCTGGCAAATTGGCAGAGTGTTTTTCCCGGACCTATCTCGAGAAAAACAGGTCGATGCATTTGCATCAGGGTTGCCAGACCATCGGAAAACCGGACCGAAAATCGAAGGTGCTCGACCCAGTATTCGGGTTGTGTTGCTTCATCCGCAGCCAGCCACTTGCCGGTACGGTTTGAAATCATGTCGAGGGATGGGGATTGCAATGTCAGTTTTTTCAGCTGTTCGCGGAAAGGAGCGAGTACGGGTTCCATCATCACCGAATGAAAGGCATGCGAAGTTCTCAAGCGTTGACAGGTGATCCCCTTTTTGGTCAGCAATTGTTCAAATGCGGCTACTTTATCCGATGGCCCTGACAGCACTGTTTGTTTCGGACTGTTGATCGCTGCGATTTCGAGATCATCGTTCAACAAAGGAGAAAGAGTGGCTTCATCACTCATGACAGCGAGCATGTCTCCCGATTCGCAGCGTTGCATGAGTTGACCTCGAAGGGCAACCAAGTGGAGAGCATCGGACAGGCTGAACACTCCGGCAAGGCAAGCGGCGACGTATTCTCCCAGACTGTGTCCGATCATCGCAGACGGTTGAACACCTCGATGCATCACCCACCGAGCCAAGGAGTATTCCACCGCAAACAACGCGGGCTGGGCGGTTTCGGTAGCGCTTAATGCCCCTTTCTGATTCTGGCCAAAAAGAACCTCCTTCAAATCCAAATGTGGCCGAAGCAATTCACCGCATTCGTCCAGGATCGATCGGAAAAACACATCCTGATTGTAAAGCGCCTGTGCCATACCATCATATTGACTCCCCTGACCGGTGAACATGAATACCAACGCAGGAGGCTCTTCAACGGCTTGCATGGGGGCATTCGATTCAACCCGCATCAATGAGACCGCTTCTTCGATGTTTTTGGATACAATGGTTTGACGGAAAGGCATGGCGCAACGGCCAACCTGAAGGGTGTAGGCAAGGTCGGGCAAATATGAAGACGCATTTTCGAGATGATCCGCCAATGCTGACTTTTTAAGGTTCAAAGCTTTCTCCGAACGAGCGGAGAGAGGTAGGATAAGCCAGCCGGGCTCTTCTTCCGGAGATGCTTTTTTCACTGGGGGTGTTTCGAGAATGGCATGTGCGTTCGTTCCCCCCATACCGAAGGAACTGACTCCTGCTCGCAAGGCCTCTGTGTCACCGGACCAATCTATTGACTTGGCGGCCACATAAAAGGGCCTGTCTTCCAAAGTGATTTTAGGATTGGGTGATTTGAAGTGGAGGCTTGCGGGCAGCATTCTATGCTGTAGTGCAAGGGTTGCCTTGATCAATCCTATCACGCCGGCAGCGGCATCCAAATGCCCCACATTGGTTTTGACAGATCCAATGGCACACTTGGCATCCGCTTGTCGGAGTCCTTCCCCCATCGCTTGGTCGAGCGCCGCAACCTCTACCGGATCTCCCAGATCCGTTGCAGTCCCATGAGCTTCTACAAAAGCGATGTCAGCGGCAGATATCCGGGCTTTGCGGATGGCATGATGAATAACATCCGCCTGACCATTGACACTGGGTGCCAGGAGTCCCACCTTGTCTGATCCATCATTGTTGACGGCAGTTGAAAGGATGACCGCGCGAATCGAGTCCCGGTTCTTGATCGCATCGGATAACCGTTTAAGCACCACCAACCCCACACCATTTCCGAACAAGGTTCCGCGACCTTGCTCGTCAAAGGCACGACAACATCCGTCCGGCGAAGCAATGCTGCCCGGTTCGTGCAGATAACCCTCCGGTTTGGCTTGCCCGATCGTCACCCCCCCGGCCAAGGCCATTTCACAATCCTTGTCCAACAGACCGCGACATGCTTCGTGAACCGCCACAAGCGATGAAGAGCAGCCGGTTTGAATGCCGCAACTCGGGCCCTTGAGATTGAGATGATACGAAACACGCGAAGGCATCAGCCCCATAACATTGCTGACAACCGCTTGAACCGGGTTAACGGAATCACGCAAGTGAGGATTGTTTGCAAGATTCACCAGATAACTGTTCAACGCTGCCCCACCATAAACCCCGCTTTTCCCGTCAAATTGTGATGTATCGTACCCCGCATCCTCCAATGCCGTCCAAGCACACTCCAAAAAGACTCGATGCTGCGGATCCAGCAATTCGGCTTCCCCGGGTGAATAGCCGAAAAACGAAGCATCAAAACCGGTCGGATCTTCAAAGCTGGCAAAACAGCGAACGTAATCATCCCGTTCGAATTGCTCGCGTGGCACACCAGAGGAAAGCAACTCCTCTTCACTCAGGGTACGAATGCCCGATTGGCCCTGCTCAAGCATGTTCCAAAAATCATCGACGGACTCTGCTCCTGGCACACGGCATGCCATACCAATGATGGCAATGCGCTCATCCCTTGGTTCCTTAAGTCGCTCGATTTGAGCTCGAGCTTGACTCAAAACTTCCAGGATACGTCTGGATTCACCACTGTCTGTGTTGTTTTCCATCTTATGCTTTATTGGGTGTCCGATTTTCTATATCACAGGCCAGATGACCAGACTGAGCCAGGCGACGTAAACCTCGTATCCATGTTTCCACAATTGTGTCAATATCCTGATCACTGTGCGAAGTCGTCAAAAACCCGCCACGATCGCCGCCTCGCAAGAAAATTCCGTTGTACAAAAGATCATAGGACAGTCGGTTGATCGCAGCTGGTGCGATTTTACTTTGACTGAGTGCCATGGAAAAAAAGGATCCGAAATGTGTAAAACGAACCGGGAAGCCTTCGTTTGCTGTCATATTGTTCAAACGCTGCACCATCAATCCCGTTTTTTGATTCAGCCCTTCCTGTAATGCCGGACCTTCATCGGTAATCCGTTTCAAAGTGGCATAGGATGCTGCGAGGGCTAATGGATGCTTACAAAAGGTCCCGGCAAAAAAAGTCGTTTTTGAAACGGGAACCTGTGGATCGGTAGGCTGAAGCATATTCATAAAACACTCACGACCCGCAATCACTGATAGCGGCAAACCTCCACCAACGATTTTACTATACGTGGCCAAGTCAGACTCAATCCCAAAATATCCCTGTGCTCCACCTGGATGCACACGAAAACCCGTCACCATCTCGTCAAAGATCAATGCCACCTGACTGGACGCGGTCACTTCACGCAGTGAATGTAAGAACTCTCTTGGCTGTAGTTCCGGGCAACGACTCTGAACGGGTTCAACCAGGACGGCTGCCAGTCGATGACGTTTGGCATGGATTATTTCCAATGAACGAGGATTCCCATACTCCAAGACCATCATGTCTTTGGCAATATTCCGGGGAATCCCAATAGAAGCGGGCGCTGCAGTTATTTGGCCCGGCCCTATCCATCGTGCCAAAGGTGCGAGCCACTTTCGATTGGCAAACCGTTGTCGCAATCTCTTACGGATGAATGCCGCCATACTCGCACGCATCAAGACCGTATCGGAATGTCCATGATACGAATCCGCAAACACGGCGATCATGTCCTTACCTGTTTTTCCCCGTGCCACTCGAATGGCAGTCATTACCGCTTCGGTACCGGTGTTACTGAAACAGACTCGCGGCATACCGGTCAACGTCGTCACCTGACGAGCGACTTCTTCGACCAGTTCCATTTGAACCCCGATAGGAAACCCCTTTTCAACTTGAGCGGCAATGGCGTCGCGTACAAAGTCCGGATGATGTCCGAAAAGATTGGCGCCCAAACCCTGCAAAACATCGATGTATTCATTGCCATCAATATCGACCAGACGAGATCCCTTGGCATGATCAACAACAATGGGATAAGTCAGAGGTTGTGTGTCAGGGCTTGCTCCAAAGGCGATCGAACTTTTGTCAGCATGAACCTTCTGGCTCCGCTCCATGAATTGCCTCGATTGGGCAGTTCGCTGATGATACTTTTTGACAAAGGTGCCGAAGGATTCATCGAATTTTTCCGATGCGTTCGATCCATGGGATGCCGAATCGTGTCCCCCCTTCATACGTCACTCCTTTCACAACTGAAGTAGGCGGAATGATCCGCATCCACGGTGAGTTGTTGATCAATTGTCTGGACTTGTACCTTACAAAATCCAGCCTTGCTCAACGCCTCTATAACCAGGTCCAGATCAAACCCAATGACAGGAAAATCAATATCACTTCGGGCCCATCGAGGTTCGGCCAGATGAAATTGTTGGATAAGCTTCAGCCTAAGCCCAATGAAACGGGACCTCCGAAGCAAATTGTAAAATGGACGCTGCAACCGTTCTCGCAAAGTTACCCCTGATGATGCCGGACGACGAAACAGAGTTACCTGGAAAGCGCCTTGCCTTTTTGCAATGTCATAACGTGGTGTCACCATCCATGCACAATGCTCAAGGATATCACCCTCGGTAGGTGTTCCTTGCCACCACTTTTGCATTTGTTGCGGATGGTTCAGATCAAACAGAAACAAGCCACCAGGTCTCAGTGAAGCGTACACTTGTGCAAAGACCTGTTCCAGATCTTGCAGTGTTGGCATATGATTCAAAGAAGCACTGGTCGAAATCACCCCGTCAAAAGGTTCTTTCAATTGAAAATGACGTGCGTCTTCATGAACAAAATCAGCCTCTGGAGCTTTTTTACGGGCAAAAGCGAGCATTTCATTTGAAGCATCCAACCCGGTGACTTGATAACCTGACTGAATGAGCGGGGGGATTAATGGGCCAGTTCCACAGCACAGATCGAGTAACTTGGCTCCGTCCGGCAGTTTCGGCAGAATCATCTTTTGAAGAGCCTTCCATTTTTCCTGACCATATTCGGGCCCCATGGTCTGATCGTAGAGCCATGCCCACTGATCATAATTCTCCTGCTCTGCTTTCATTTCCGCACTCCCCCTGCAATATTGGACGTCGACTCAAGACCTTGCCGAGTCATCGCACGGAGATACGTGCGAAACAGATCCTGGTTAAGCTCAGGCAAAACAAAAGGTGCTTTTTCCAGCGCTGTCATGGCACGTGAGCAATCAAATGGTAAGGGATCCAGGTTTTCCGATGAATTGGATATCGCATGAGTACGCGAAGCAAACAAAGCCACCAACGGATATAGAGGGTGTTGAATATTTTTTTCTTCGGCAATCCGTTTCAAGTGTTGAAACCATGTTGCATAAGGAACTCGTTTGATGGGCATGCCCGCTTCGCAACAGGCATCAAAAACAAGATCAGATGAAGCGGGTTTTGGATGCAACAAATGATAACGTGCGAATTGGGATGCTTGGGAGGAGCCGCCCCCTCCGACACTTAACCAGATCATGGCCTGACTCACAAAATCCACAGGCAGTGGATCCAGATGCATGGCACCATCCGGAGCCATACCCGATTCCATGTAACCCAAGACCAACCGATATAGGAAATCCTGACGATTGAACACCCCCGTCTTACTGTGACCAGAGATGGGACCAGGACGAAACACAGTGACGGGCAGACCTCGATCTGCCGCTTGTTCCACGAGCCGTTCCGCCACCCATTTGGATCGGTTATAGCCACCACTCGGCACGGGCGTGGTTTTCAATGAATCCGTTTCATAATACCTTTTGAATCCTTGGACCAATTGGGGGGGAAGCACACTCAGGGAGGAGATGAAATGCAAGGGCACCCGACTCTTGAACGCGAATTTTATCGATTCCAAGGTTCCATGCACATTGGTGATTTTCAGATTTTTGTAGGGCAATCCATGGTGCACATGCGCACCGTTGTGAATGATGGCGTCAATCCGTTCACACAGTTCCTGGTATTGATTCTTTGGAATCCCCCATTCGGGTTGTTTCAAATCCCCAGCCATCACTTCCAAACGGGAAGTGTCCACGGACGAAGTGAGGCCATAATTTTCGATGACGTTCGTCAATCGGTCCGATGCTGTCTGATGCTGCTCTTCCGGATTTGTTAAACCCCGGTCAGGACGCACGAGACAGATGATGGTCGCTTGGGTTTGCCGCATCAATTCGGCCAGGAGAAATGCTCCAAGAAACCCGGTAGCGCCGGTTAGAAGAATCACTCGAGGTGAGTGGCACATGCCAATCTTCGACCCATTAGACGTAATGTGAACCGGGAGTTGCGCATCAACTTGCCAATCATCGTTACGGATGTGCTGCTGATCGGCACGCAACCGTGCCATGATTTCAGGTTTGCAGGCACGCAGGCGATCCCTTAATTGCTGAGTGACAGCTCCCTTTGGGGCATCACATTTCAATGCTCCCTGATCCAGCCACAAACGAGCCCCTACTTGACGCAATTGATCAAGTAACTCGGATAAATCTGTTTCATGCTGGGCATCCGATCCGTGGCTCATACATTTGCTTACATTTCTTCGTTTTCCTCCATAGTAACCTTAAAAAGATCCATAAGTCGGTGAAATCGAAGCCATCTCAAGGAAACCGCCGCCACACCGAAGTGTGAAGAAAACGGGCATTATAATTCGGAAAGCATCCTCACACTGTTGAAATTTGCTGGATCATAATGTTGGTTTGCAACGGAATGTTCGAGGAAAATCACTTGGAAAGATTGAGTCAAGACCACGTCCCATGGATACTAAACGGGATAATATTTAATCCGTAGAGGTTAAGGCCTAAACCAGAGATCATCTGCAGGTTCCACTCCGTCTGAATCCAAATATCCAAGCTCCATTTTTTTAGATATAATCTCGCGTCCATAATCCGCGCCCGGTTCAGCGGAAACATGCCCGTCCAGCCAAGTGACATTTGCCTTCAATCGGTGGACCATCAGAACCGTGGGATGAGGTTGACCATCTGAATGAGGCCAGGTCGGACTGGTTATATCCGAAGATGGTGCGAGCATTTCCTGCAACACATCACCACTGTCGGCAAACGCCACGGTTTGGGCAGGCCGACGAACACTTGTATCGGGGATCCCCTTCCAATGGCCAAGCTTTGCATCGAGGAGTCGACTCAGATGAAAACTGTTGTAGCCATAACTCATGGCAGGTCGCCCCTGGATCTCAAGTCCTGAAAGCACCGGTTGAGAGTATTTGACACTCGGGCAGACAAGTATGCGAGAGGCGTTGTCCAAATATGGACCGAGCAAACCGCGTTCGAAGGCTTCTTCACGACTGCCTTGCAGGTAGGAATAAGCCCACTCCCGATTGGCGTTGATGGATGGATCCCATACGGCAGCCGGAAGAAGTTGAAAGTCGTTGTCGTCGGTCCAAAGCCGCGAAGCCAGCCCAATCTGTCTGAGTTGGCTGGTGCAGGACGCAGCCTGAGCTGTGGCCTTGGAAGAACTTAAAGCGGGCAACAACATGGAGGCCAGAATGGCGATGATTGCAATGACGACAAGCAATTCGATCAAAGTGAAACCTTCCCTACCTGTGGAAAAATTCCTCTTTGAGATCAAAGGTTGGGTATGTTCGGCTTGATTCATTATAATGTCGATCATTCGCTACTACCTTCAATTCTCACATTGAGCGAGCAAACTCAAGGAATCGATATTGAAGGTTCTGGCTTCGGTCAGCCTTCCTACGGGCGAACCTTTACTTCCTATACAACTTAAAACATGAATTAGCAAACTACCAGGCTAACCCTATACGTGGCCCAGTTTGGGTAACCTGACCAAAAAAGGTTATATCGAAAACGAATTCAAAGCGATGCAAATAGACATCGAAAACGGTGCAATGCCAACTAAAATCGGGAAGAGTAGCTTGGACCAAAA
>MDSZ01269355.1_pt1 | contig 70313 bp, 72 predicted proteins | sample 811201 | NCBI WGS metagenome assembly MDSZ01 (sample SAMN05326647, study PRJNA326480) | marine metagenome | isolation source: seawater | place: Indian Ocean: North | collected 2010
GCTACGCTTCTGCTTGGTCAGGAAGCGCTTTTGCAGCAACTCGCGGATGATGCGCTCAACTGATTCCGGCAAGCGTCCCTTGCCTTTTCCGCCGCCGGACTGGCCGGGAACCAGGTCCGTCACAAACCCAGCACCTTGCCGGGCACGCCGGATCAGGACATACACCTGCCGCCTGGATAGGCCCAGCGCTTGAGCAGCGGCATCGGCGGCTTCATGCCCAACCACTTCAAGCGCTGCCAGCGGCCCGATGATTTCGGTCCGGTGCCGGGCCTGTGCCCATGCCGCATCGGGCAGGGTGGCCACGCCCTGCTCGGCAATTGGTAATGTGTCTGACGCCATGCTCACACCTCGCTTTGGTGCACACGAGTATTGAGCATAGTCGAGATTGGTGCAGATGACTTCTGATATTGCGTGGTCAGGAGCCGACTGCACACCTGGCGTTACGCCCCGTCAATTGGTGCAGTCGTCTTCTGAAAATGACAGTTGGGGTGATGCTTCGTCACCGGCATCGGGCTTGGCCTCGGCCTTAAAGCGTTCGGCCTCCAGGCGCTTGAGTCACAGGCAAAAAAACCATTGCGTCCCCAATAGTGGATATTGACTTGGCTGCGTGTGCGGTTGAGAAACACGAACAGCACCGGGTTGAACACTTCGACTTTTATATCCAGTTCCACCAAGGCGGCCAGGCAACTGATGGATTAACGGAAGTCGACGGGCTTGGGTTATAGATAAACCTTTTGCACCTTGGCATCGGAACGCATCATGGGGAACTGCTCCTGAAAAAAATAGGAATGCAGCATCGTCGGCTATAGCTTCGTTTGAAGATGGAGGTTTATGGAGCGCTTACGTGGCTGAAGGGGATCGGGTGATCAAGCTGGCAATCCTATGCGGGCTGAAGCCTTGGGCATGACCGGCTTGAATGGTGGCGCGCTCTACCACGCTGAGTTCGGAATAGGACATAGGGCTAGCGCAATACCGGAATGGTCAGGAGTTGCACTCAGTTGCGGCCACCCAGAGTAAAACACTAGCCTTGAGCCGGTTTGGCCCTAGTTAGGTTATCGAAATTATTGATACACCTGCCACGATCACAACGATTGAGAATAACTTGCGGATAAAACCGCCTGGTGCGATATCTTCGGTAAATAGTTTCGGAAAGAACTTGGTGACAATGTAGCCAAGGATCAAAACGAACAGCGGATGGATGCTGACTATAACAGCGACAAGTGCCGCCCCTCCACCAACAGCGAGTGCGGCCATGAAAAACACATATCCCCCAACGTCAAAGATGTTTGTAAGTCCAAAGACGCAGAACTGATGCAAGCTCAGCTTTGATAGATCATTAATTATCAACGCTCGCCAGGCAGGCCACAAGAGAAGCAGAGCGCCACCGAGAGAGTAACCAGCGAAATTGAAAATCAAAACTGTTTCAAGTGACTTTGATATCAAAAGGAAGTCAGATATCAGAGTAGAAATGGCACCGAAAAGCGCGGAAATAAGCAGAACCACTACATGCCTAGACTGTCCAAGCCCTCGTACTGTCTGCCGAGACACGGAGAGCAAAAGTATCCCCGCTATGATTAGAAAGAACCCAAAAATTTGCCATTCAGAAGGTATGGAATGGAAAAATAAAACAGACGCTATCAGCACAAAAACAGGCTCGGACTGATGAATTGGGATGACTGCTGAAACATCCATTTGTTCAAGGGAGTAGCTGTAAGCAAAGTATTGACCAAATATTGCCAATCCTGACAAAAGATTGAAGACAACGAACCACAGCTCAACATCTTGAGGGAGAAACACCAGATAGATTACAGCCGCAAAGAAAATGTTCCCTATGCTCAACAGGAACACGAATGGTATATAGTGCGAGGTAATATTATTAATGGCGAACTTATCGACGATATTCGAAAGACTCCATAATACCGGCGCCATTAAGGCCAGGTACAACCATGTCATCGATCAGCTCCCAACTTACTGATAATCGTATTTTTACTATACGATAGCAGCTCGCCTGAAAAATCATCCGTGTCGTGGTCAAATATAAAGGTATTGTTATACCCAAACCCGTCAGCTGTTTCGAATTTAATAATTTCGTCAAGTATCCCTGCCGCCTCCACGAACCTGTCTGAATGATGCGCCCTCAGCAGCTTCATAGCATTACCGTAATGTGCCGCCTCGTCGCGCGCTGCATTTCTGATCCATATAGACAAGCACTGCGGACCAAGCGTGTCAAAAAAAGAAAAATCTTGCTTGTAAGCTCTTGTGCTCGTTACTTCATCAAAAGCAATCGAAAGCAATATAGTGAACTCGTCTATAAGGAAACCATTTATTAGATCAAAGCTGGGTTCACGCGAGCCAATTTTCCGATCTATATCACTCTCCTCCATATCAAAAAGGACACTGTTGATTCTGCGCAAGCCCCGGTAGTGGTTCTGCTCGTCAAGATGCCATAGACATACAAACTCGATAAAGTCATCTGACAGCGCTAGGTCTTTCCGGTCCAGAAGATATCTTAGAAAATACTTGGAATCGTACTCTGAACTCATGTCATGCCAGAAATGCCCTTTGCGTTTGGCAATATCTTCTTCTGTTGCTGTGATGGAGGACGGGAGGAGGTCCTTAAGTAGTTCTACCGAAGACCAGTCGTAACTTTTCAATCCGATAGCTGATTTCACGTATCTCATGTAAGGCCCCTTAGGCAAGGAAATTTTCAAATTGCCAGGCATCGTTGCTCTTCCGAGGGAAGAGGCCTTGATCATCCTTGATCGGCGACCAATCGGTGTATACCCCGACAACTTCCCCAAGGTAGGGACGCGCGTAATCAAGTATGGCTTCGAAATCTATTTCATCAGCTTCCACAATTCCTTGTTGCGGATTGGCCAATGCCCACTTAATGCCAGATACAACGCCAGCAACCACTTGTAGTGACGTCGCCGAACAAAGCCCGTCAATTTTCTTCGCTTCGTGATTACTCAGCGTTGAACCCAGCCAATAAGCATTGTTGGCGTGTCCCATTAGCAGTACGCCAAGGAAGTCAGCACCAGAAGCTATTTCTGTGCCGGAGAGTACTCGTTTACTTTCTTGAGGCTGCCACGATCGGCCGTTAAATTCATGGAGCGATAGGATAGCGTCACCGCAGGGGTGGTAAGCATAGTGAACAGTTGGACGGTACACGACCTCGCCATTTTCTATATGCGTTAAATAGTCAGCGATGGATATCGACTCGTTGTGTGTTATGAGAAAGCCTAGGCAGGGACCCTGTGCTGGCGTCCATGTTTTTACCCTGACGCTTGCGCCAGGTTTGTTAAGATAAATAGCACAGCGTGATCCGTTATGATGTTCCTGAGCATCTAGGGGTAGACCATCCTCATGCGTTCCCCAGCCAAGCTCAGCTGGCTGGCATCCCTCGCTAATGAATCCGTCTACCGACCAAGTATTTACGAATTCATTCGGGCGTTTAGGCTCTAATGGAAGCTGGGTATCATGCTCTGCGATATGGATGGTGCGGATACTGAGTTTCGAGGCGAGCGCTGCCCAATCTTGCCGGGTGCGGGGCGCTTCGTCGTCGTCGGGTATCAACGTTGACTTTAAGTTATGAAGGGCTTTCTTAATGAAATGCGAGACGATTCCAGGATTTGCTCCGTGCGCGATAACCGCAGTGGGGCCTGTGGGAAATTGTTTCCTTAGGGCTAGCATCGCCTCTCGCAATGCATAATTTGTCCGGCTGGATGCTTCGATAGACGGATCAACATAATGACCGCCCCATGGCTCAATGCAAGTATCTATATACAGAGCTCCCCGCTCTTGGCAGTAGGCAACAAGGTCTATGCTGGAGACATCAACTGATAGATTTATAACGAAAGTTTCGGAATCTACCGTTGAAAGTAATTCTTTATAGTTATCCTTTGTCACAGCAGATTGAACAAAGGTCAGACCGCTTATACAACCAGGTGCTGATGGATTTTTTGGGTCAATGATAATTATCTTTGAGAAGACCTGACCCAGCTCCTTTGTCAGGATCGGCAGTAATGCGGTAGATATAGATCCGTATCCTACAATAATTGCTTTCAAAATTATTGGCCTCGCACATGGTTGCCGGGAATTTTTTTATCGCTGATACTTACGGCGCCTCGAGCGGCCACAGCGATGATGTCGATATATACGTAAAGACGTGGATAGTCTGAGAGGACTACTAACAGACAACCTTAGGAATAGTTTTACATTAAGATTGTATTGTGAACGTTTGATGAAGCACTGACGCGATTTCGTTTCAACACCAACCCAGAAGAGACTTAGCGACCGGTGCTAGAGTCTTGAAATATATCGTACTTCGCAAGCGTAAAAATCGCTGGAGTACCATGACTTTTAGTCATAGTGAAGGTGTGGTGGTCTACCGATCCCGGACACCGAATCAGGCAACAATGCGCTGTGGACTATTTCCATGGTGCGGATGCGGGACGACCGGAAAACGCGCGCCTACGTGGCGCGACGTATTCAACAAGGCCTGTAGTCCAAAGAGATCCAGCGCTGCCTGAAGCGTTACATCGTCAGGGAAATATACCAACTCATTCTGGCCGGCCCAGCCGATTCGGTGGTCCGTTGTTGACATAGGAGCGTCAACTCGCCGATGGAGCGCCTGTTACGCAGCCTGAAGTCTGAATGGATCCCGGTAACTGTTATCTGGCAGTACTGGAGGCCCAGCGGGACATCAGCCACTACCTGATGCACCGCTACAACTGGATCAGGCCCATCAATTCAATGACGGACTGCCGCCTGCAGTGGCAGAAGACAAACTTAACCCATTGTCCGGGATGGGTTGACAACTACACCTCAACCCCTATGGCTTAGCGTACGTTTTTCTCCGAATTCTGCGGCCCCCCCAAAAGGAATAAGCTGAGAAATTTCCTGACCAGGTGAGCTCATTCGCGATTGGACGAAGGAGCAGATCTAGACGTGCACGTGCAGACGCGCCATCAGCGCTTCTGAGTGATCGTTCCCGATTGCAATCGCCAGAGGCGCACACGCAATTGGCCCATCAGAAAGTGCCCAAAAAGCAACACTTGCGAGCAGACGTTGCTAAAACACTCATGACCTGAAAACCAATTCTAAAAAGACAGAAATATGCGCAATTAGGTGAAAAACCATAATTGTATTCAGATACTTCCCAAGTACCGCTAGCCGAGAGAACCCGCGAGGCGATGGCGGTGATGGACTCGATAAACGCGCGCTGGGGCAGGGCCACAGTCCGGCCCGGACTGTGGCCCTTAACGTGGCCAACAACGGAGAGCAGAGGGCTCAGTCTCCTAACGCAGTGCCTTCACGACGGGGATCAGCACCGGCTGCCCATCCAGTCCCATCTCTGACGATAACCTGAGTTCCGCTCGTCATCTCGATAGGGGTCACCTCATGGCCTCGATCCTTCAATTGCTGAATCAATGAGGTACTCACGAGACCGTCCTCGACCTCAGTGCCTACGTTGAGCTGGCAGAGGCTGAGCTGGAGAACGGCAATCACGACCTGATCGCTTTTGGTACCTCGTACATCGCGAACCCAGACCTGGTCGAGCGGATGCGGAATGGCTGGCCCCTTGCAGAAAGTGATCGCTCCACCTTCTACGGCGTGATCGGGGCAAAAGGCTACACCGATTATGAGTCCTACCAGGGCTAACTGAATCGGCTGATCTGCACCACAAATGCAGGCATTCAAGGAGCCTTCCGCGGCTATCCCATGTCGGCAATTAGGTGCTGCATGGGAACAGTTCCCTTGCCATCGGTAGGGGGCACCTGCTCTGCCCACGAAGTGGAGCAGGTTATTTCGAAAGGTCGTTGACCGATGAAGGAAAGCCGGTAGGCGCTACCCGCGCCTTAAAGCGCAATCCTGGCATAGGGGGCGGACTCCGCCCCTGGTGCTTTTCGCTGGAGTGCTGGCGTCTCGCCGAAGGCATGTGTTGCGGTAGGGGGCTGAGCGTGTTGGGGCCGGTAATCCGACCCCAGGTCAGAAATCACTGGAGCCAGGATTTCACAGTTTCGGCGCCGAACTCGGCTTTCCAGGCATTCAAGACTTTGTGATTGCCACCTTTGGTTTCAACAATTTCATTGGTGTGCGGATTTTTGTAGGTCTTGACGGTACGCTCGCGGCGTTTGTCCTTGGCAGGCGCAACAGCCTCGCGGCGGACCGACGGGGCCAGAATATTGATAACCGCTTTGAGGCCGAAGTCGTACTCTTTCAGGAGCGCCTTAAGTTTGGTTTCGAACTCAATCTCGCGCTTTAGCTCCCTGTCATTCCTGAGGCTTTCCAATGCTGCAAGTTGCTCAGCAAGTTGAGCCTCAAGACGTTTGAATTCTGCAATTTTGCTCATCGCGTAATCCTTAGAAAGATTGCCCACTCGGGCTGATCGTTACGTTCACTGATAATGTACGCGAAAGAATTGATGAGTTCTGCTGCTGAATGCAGAAGATGCGGTTTATTAGTCATCTGACTGGATAGTTTTGATTGCGGGATGCGTCGATCTCGCGGTAGCGCCATCCCTGAGGCCAGGACTGGCTTTCGACACCTTCGGCGCCCTAGATCCCAAGTGCTAAGTGAGCGCTGCGGCTACCAGGCCTCAATGCGATTCTTCGAAAATCTCGTGCATCCACCTCGGTATGCGGCTCGATTTGAGGCGGTGCGCCAAGGGCGATGGTGTCCAGCCTTTACTGCATGCCATCGCAATAGCACCGTTTAAGCTCCTTACGAAGGTCAGGCGCGGAGCGGACAAGGTGTGAGTCAACGCGAGAGGGTCGACGAGCAATCACGAATAGGAATCACTATAAATTATGTTGAAAAGATAATTCACCTAATTTCCCTATAAATGGCACAAGGCTGTACGCCGTGCGGGAGCCCAACCAATTGAACGTGCCCAGATTGTGAGCGACAGACCGCCGTAACTCCTCCACCGCCCTCGCCAGTTTCTGCCACATGTCTGGGTGCAGAACGCAAGACGTATTACCCATTCGCTTACAGCCGACGGCCGTCCCGTCGCCTCTGACGTAATATGCTGGCCAGCAGTGCGGGTGAAACAAACGAGGGAAGCACATCGCATGGACTATGTGGTCTTGCTCAGACAGGTGATCGAGAGGGTCGAAGCGGCTTCTGCTTTGCTGGCGGCAGAGTGGCTTCTGCCAACGGGGCCTCGCGGTAGTGTTGACAAGGCCGAGGTGGACCTGGAAATCGAGTCCTGCCTACGCAGAGATCTGCTTGCGTTGCTCAACTGCGACTTTTGGGGCGAAGAAACCGGCCACACCCTGACCGGCGCGGAATATTGTTGGGTGGTCGACCCCAACGACGGCACGAGTGACTTCCTGAAGGGACATAAGGGATCGGCCGTCTCGGTTGGTCTATTGAGGAGTGCTGCGCCTGTGTTGGGTGTGGTCTGCGCCCCCGTTACCGAGGATCGTGGAGCTGACTGCATCGCCTGGGCAGAAGGCTTGAGCTCCGTCCTTCGCAATGGCCAAGAAGTCTCATGGAGACTCGATGACCGGGATTTGGAGAAGGGAAGCAAGGTGATGGTGAGTGTGGCTGCTGCTGCCAAACCAGAGGTCAATGCTGCACTGTGCGCGCCGGCCGATTTTGTCGCTATGCCGAGCATCGCCTATCGCTTAGCACGAGTGGCGGCCGGGGATGGAATAGCGGCCGTTTCGCTTGTGCCAGTATCCGCGCATGACGTTGTCGCAGGTCACGCGCTGCTGAAGGGGGCTGGTGGTGCCTTGCTCAATCAGGAGGGGCATCCGGTGATCTACAAAACCGAAGCGGACCTTGCTGTGGTGTCACAGCGCTGCTTTGGCGGTGCCCCTGCCGTGTGCCGCCAGCTAGCACTTCGAGACTGGAGCAAGGTGTTCAAGTAGATTCAAAAGCGTACGTGCTCACTTACGACGAGGCAGTCTAGTGTGGGCATTAACAGAACCTATACGAGATGCCATGCCGGGCAAGCACCACCGGATACGTTGATCACCACTGAGAGTCAATGCTCGCTGACGTCAGCGGGAATCGGTCGCTCAGGTGCAGATGCTCTGGATGAATGCCTGCAGGACCGGACTGTTCTTCTCGCTCTTGCGAAGCGCCACGGCGACTCTCCGCCGGGGTTCGGGAGCAAGCCGGCAGACCTGCTCTTCCTCCAGATCAGCGCTAGCCCGCAATCCTGGGTAAATTGCAATCGCGCATTGAGCTCAGTTGGTCTCGATCGACGCCTCCCCTGCTGACGTTGATCTCGCAAATCTAGGTGAAATGCCGGCTAGACCTGGGATGCTGCCCCAGCAGGGAAATCAGGTGGCGGAGCTGCCGCCGTCATTGAAAGAATCATCGTGAGCAACGCGTCCAAAATCGCTGAGGTCTTGGTCCTCCTCACTGAACATGAAGTTCACCATGCGCTCACGTCTGAGGCCTAAAAGCGTCCTGAAAAAACAGGGCTCGCATAGATGGACCTCATATCTCTCGCCGTCATGGGCCGAGCCATAGCCCCAACTGGCGCGAAGCGTGCCAAATTGCAATCCATACCCTTCAACACGCGTGCTATCGCCACAAACGTCGCACAGGACATCACTAGCCGATTCGGCCTGTTCCATAGCTGTGATCTTCATCGAAAACCTCCCCCCAGCTGCATGTACGCCTTCGTTTATCTGGCACACGATACTCCTTCAGGACCTTTGCTCGGTGGGGGTACGTGCTTCCCCGAATACGGCCCTCCTGTGCTCGGGGCCAGCGGCAGAACTCAGCAGTGGTTTTCACACAGCCCTGGCCGATAGCAGCCGTGCAGCTAGGGAGGATGCGGGATGAATTGCCCCTTACGCTCAGGGGGCACCTTCTTGGCATGCGATATCAATCAGCTATTATGCTAAAAATTACCTTTGTCCGCGCCGTCGCCGCTGGATAGCCGGAACCTACCGGCAATCATCTCTAAGCAGAAATATGGATATTTCAATGCTGTTCAGATTTTCTTCTTTACGATCCAGGTATGCACGATCGCTGTTTCCGCAGGGACGATCTGCCTACTCGCGCGAGCGAAATAGCGCGAATTTCAAGAAAGCCTTCCAGAGATTTCTATGAATTACTTCACCGAAACAGCCGTCAATATTCTAGGTAACAGCAAGCTGCGTACGCCTCAGATTGAGGCTTACATGAAGGCACAGGAGCATTTCTCGAACAGTCCACAAGAAGATGCTTTGATTGTCTTGCCCACCGGCACTGGCAAGAGCGGTTTGATCTCGATTGTGCCCTTCGGGCTCGCCAAGGGACGAGTACTTATCATCACTCCCGGTCTTGTCACTAAGCAAAGCATAAGGAAAACCCAGGAGTTACTGGAGGATAATTTCTGGATTAACTTCGATGTAATTTTTAGCGCGGATGACCTTCCTATTACCTGTGAGTACAACTCGCAGACACACACGAGCAGCCTGAACCAAAGTCACATCGTTTATTCGAACATCCAGCAGATTCATAACGAACGCGGTACCTCACTTACCAGCCGTATTCCCTCTGACTTCTTCGACTTGATTATCGTCGATGAGGCCCACCACGCCCCGGCGGATAGCTGGCAAAAGACCCTCGCCTACTTTTCGACTGCGAAGAAAATATACGTCACCGGCACCCCATTCCGAGGCGACAAGCAAGAGCTCCCCGGGAAGCTGATTCACGAGACGCCGCTCTCAGAGGTGATGCGGGACAAGTATGTAAAGTGGCTTCGGAAGGAGACCGTTAACGCCCATACCCTCTATTTCACCCTCGCCGAAGAGCCAGGCCGCCAGTTTTCGAAGGAAGAGGTTCTCAAGCTCAAGGACAGAGAGTGGATCGAGCGAAGTGTCGCGCTATCTGAAGAGTGTTCAATGGATGTGATCAATCAGAGCATCCACAATCTCAACGAACTGAAGAAGGCTTCCCCTGCGGTTCCGCACAAAATATTGGCGGTAGGCTGCAGCATCAGCCATGCCGAGGATTTGCTCAGGTGGTACCAGTCCCGGGGGTTAAGGTCAGCCATCCTCCACAGTGACATGGAAGCTGGTGACATTGAGGCAGCATTTCGGGTAGTGGAGAACCATGAGTGCGACGTTGTTATTTCCGTGAACATGCTCATGGAGGGTTACGACCACAAGTATCTGACCGTCCTTGCGCTATTCCGTCCTTACCGCAGTATCAATGCATTTGCTCAGATCGTGGGGCGCGTTCTTCGTGCCATTCCGGCTCAAGAGATCACGGCGTTTGAAATCGACAATAATGCTGTTGTCATCTATCACCAAGAGACCGGGCTGGATTTGATGTGGACCGAGTTCCAACAGGAAGTTGACCGGGCAAAGCATCAGCGAACCAAAGAGTATGCGATCACTGACGTTGACTACGTCAGAAAGGATCAATCGCTGGCTGGGGTCAAGTCATCCAGCGCGTTTGTCAGCGATCAAGACTCCTACTTGGAAGATCTCGATTTCAACAGGATCTTTTCTGAGAAAAGGGCAGAAATCGACTCGATCGCGAACAAGACGATTCAAGCGCTGCCGGGGATAGAGGGCTACGACGCTGAAACTCTGGCGAAGCTCAAGAGCGTTCTCATCGGCGCCGAAACCAAGAAAGCGGCTCAGGCCATAGATCCGAACCTGGTTGCCAAGCGCCCTGAGATCGCTCGCAAGCAGCTACGAGCGATCCTCACCAAGAAAGCGCAGGACGAGGTCGCAACGCTCCTAAGCGACCTGGACATTGACGAGAAGGCGTCCACCCTCTATCGGATTTTTTCGGCTCATTTGCCGATGATAAATGCAAATACGCCGAATGACGGTATACTGGTAAGCTTTATCAATACCAAGCTTGCGAAGAAATTCGGCAGGGTTGCAGATCGCGATAACGGCTCGCTTTCGAAATCCATCGAGCATGTGGCAGTGATCATGGCGGAGCTGAGGGCAATGTTAAAATGAGCCTCGAAATCATCAAAGCGCTTGTTGACGAACTGACCACCCTCCATGTCACCCCAGGCGTGCAGCCTGGTGACCTCGCAGACAATATCTTCGAAGATTCGTACGTCGAGTCCGTGTCGCGCAAAACGACAACCGGCGCCGTATTCGAGATTACCTTCGAGGAGCTTGATGAGGATGACCGTTCGAGTAGGGTTACGATGCGGTACACCTATGACCTCAGCCGCTACCTGATACTGGTGGAACAGAAGGTTTCGAGTAAGAAGTTCTGCGTACAGTGGGATCGTGCGTCCTGCATCAGGGGCAAAATTGAAGAACTCGAAGCTCTGCTGAATGTACAGCTCCCGAAGGATCAGGTGGCGGCAATACTTGCCACTATGCCACGTGACTTCTTGAAGCTTTCTTCCAAGCTCCAGTTGGTAGCTTAAGAAGCAAGCTTTACGACCGGATACGCCCTTCCATGCGCGGGCAGCGTTTGTCAGCGACAGCGATGCTCCGCGTTTCCCTATTTGTATTTCTTCGTCCTCCGAAAGAGATAACGCCCTAGGCATAAGGTCGCTTGGCGCTCTTTGTCATCTTGCCTGAGCAGAAAGCCATCTAAGCGGCTCTTCTTGTTGAAGAGAGTGCTCGCTCGAATTCCTGAAACTAAGTGTTACCTTGGGTCGCTATTGCTCTGCGTGTGCGATTATTAATTGCGGAGAGTTTTAGGGCGGAAGTAAAGGCGCGGGGCTTCCCTGCATTCACTAATATTCATCTGCCCAGTACATGTGCATTCTGCTCATTTCATCTGGCCGAATTGTATCTTCGCAAATGGCTCGGAGCTGGGGTTGGTAATCTAGCCAGGTGTTAGAATATTGCGGGTAAAAATTGTCAAAAATAAAGTTTAGAAAATCCGCCGCTGAAAGCGGTGCGCGTAGCGCTACTCTGCAATCAGGCGAGATCATCGTCATGTGTGCAATTGGGTGAATTATCTCTTTCTTTACAATATCCTTAGTGTAATCAAAACGTAAGTATCCTTGGCTGATTAAATTCTTACTGAGACTTGCTCTGTCCAGTTGGGTGAAGAAGTCAGCTATTTCAATTTCTGGTGGTCTTTCTTGTATAGTGTCTGCCTTGATAGGACATGGGATATACATGTAGCGATGTCGATTGATCTCGGTGCCTTTGATTTCCCATTCTAATGACAGTAGCGAGTAGTCTGATAGGATTGCTGAGTATCTTTCCTCTGAGATAATTCTTATATACTCATCGATGTTTAAGTTTTGAGTATCGATCATTCCTATTTCAATGGCGGGCGCGACGCTATATAGTCGGCCCGCACCTTCGGTGACAAGGTGTGTGTTAACGTGTCTGAAAATGCCTTGCTCATAGCCGTTGTATAGGAAGTTGTTTAAGACTCCGGCGGCTGAAATTGGATTCATTGCGGCCCTAGTCCTTTTAGTACCTCTTGAATGTCGGAGGGGATTTGCTCCCAAGGAACATTTTTGACTTCTTCCAGTACGTCTCTGACTTTTGCGAAAGCATCATCGTCATCAAGGACCAGGCTTTGAGCGTCAGCGGCTGAAGAAAGTTGCGGTATGTCTTCTTCTTCCGGATATTCGAAGTTCAATGAATACCCGTTATCAACTATGTTGTCGTATTCTGCGACAATTCCATCAAAAGCAATTGTGGTCCCGCAAACGTACGCCCAAGCTCGGGATCGTGTTATTGCGGTGAAGAGAATATTTCGTTTTTGTTTTAACTCTTTGCCTTGGTTGCAATAGTCGGCATCAATGACAAAGACTACCGGGGCCTCATTTCCTTTTGCTCGGTAAATATGGGTGATGGAGATCATCTCTTCGGCAAACAGAGAGTCCCTTGATGAGTTCACGCCAGGTATGCGTCCTGCGAGGCCTTGCTTTTGCAAAGCCATCAGCATTTTTGCAGAAGTTGACTTGCTTCGATATGTGTCTGGAATAACTATTAGGAAATCAGAACATTGCAGGTCTTCTTCGGTTATTAGTCTGTTTATCTCGAATGCGACCCAGTTGTATTGTTCGCTCGGGTCTGCAAACTTTTTGAACTGTATAACTTCATCCTGCTTTAGCAGTTTTCCAAAAAATTCAGGGACACTTTCTGGGTCGCGAATTAAGTCGACATCTGCGCCGAATTCCAGAGAGCCAGCCTTTACTTTGTACCCTAAACGTTCCCAGATTTTTGGCTGTGGGAACATTTGCACTACAGGCGCTCTATATATTCCGAAGCCTAAGCCATGAGCCACGACAAGAGACTCTGGAGGCGTACGATAGCATCGAGGAAGTACTATATCCTCTTGAGGGTAGTCCTCTTTATTCTTGAGAGTGACAAGTGCATCGCCTTTCTTATCTACCCCAAACAAATCTTTAGGGGAGGGGAGTTGAGTATCGCCAAGGTTCTGCAAGTCGTCATATGCCCAAATTATTCGTTTTGGGTCTTTTGTAATCCTGTAGACGAGCTTGAAGAATGGAGACGGAAGATCCTGAGCTTCGTCAATTAGAACCATGTCAAATAGGTCCAGCTCGCGGTCACCTAGAGCATCCAGTGTTTCTTGGCAAGCGCCAGAAAAAGCTGTCCCATACGTCCACTTTCGAGAGGCCGAAGAAAAATCCCGGTAGGTAGAGCCTATTTCATGAACAATTTTGGAGTAGATGCCTGGTTTGGCGGAGTCTCCCCAAGAGTGCATAATATGCAGCTTAGTCCAATCTGGCTCATCGTTTACTTGCGAATACACAAATCGTGTTAGCAAACTTTCGAACTGTTGATAAAGCGCCCTGGAATTGAAGGTTATTGCAATATCCCAATCTGGTCGCTTGACATGGAGGTATGCAGCCTTAAGAGCGAGAACAACGGTTTTCCCAGAACCTGCGAGCCCTCGAATGCGCTGTGGCCCGTTGACGTACTCGATTGATCCACGCTTCTGCCAAAGGTCCAAGTTGGCGATTTGCTCTTCAATTCGCTTAATTACCGCGCCGCGAGAGTCTTGCCTGGTAATGTTAAGGCGTTTCTTTTGTGGCTTGAGATTTGAGATTCGTTGGATGGCAGCATTCAAATGCTGCTCTTGCTCTGGTGTCAGAGCAGATTCATCTATTAATTCGTAAAAATCCCCAAGTAGCTCAATTGGTATTTCGTTGAAGTCATCTTCCGTTTTGATGCTATTTGCGAGGGGATTAATAGTTACGGTCGATATATCAACTACAAGCGAGCGGCCTTTTCTGAGCTCCTTGAAGGAGTTTAGTCTGTTAAATAGCGCTGCATATAGTTGCTCTTGTCGCCCCGTCGATGCGGTAGAGATCATTGCGGGTGTGTAATCGGTTGACTCTCCTGCGGAATACAGGTCGAATATGACCACACCTTTACTTGGTGATACTAACAGTGCGTCGAATTCGATTTTTCCGTCATCGATCGATAGGACGGGATAGCCGATGTAGAGAGTTCCGCTACAGTTAGAGTCTTTGACGCCAGCTACAAATTCTCGAACCTGTGTTAGGTCGGTATATTCGCCATATACAACGTCTAAATGATTAGCGGTCTGGGCCATTTCTACACCGTGCTTAAGGATTCTTTTAGTTAAGACGCGTCACGTCACTTACCTTACTTGGAGCGGTGTATCGGTAGTGATGTGGAGAAAATGGCCATTACTACTGCCATTAATCTCAAATGAGGGAGGTAGGGTGCAGCCAAAGACTTAAGGGGGCCTCTTGCACTCCTTACCTCCAGATATCTGAGCACAAAGGGTACGCCAACGAGGTCAGAAGGTACACCGATCAGTCAGCAGTTACCTGCCCTCGGAGACTCCAGTTGGCTTCGGGGCTGCAAGCTCATCATTGCGCCTTAGTCCGTAGGCAACCAAGCCGCGAAGCCTTCACCGCGGATGGAGCTACCAGTGGTATCCGGATGGATGAGCGACCAGGAAATCGTCACTCTGCTCATTTCAGCAAGAAATTGCTTGACGACATTTGATGCGCCTGTTCGGGTAGTCGAAGGCCGAGTTGAGAATGGCGCTGCGCACGCGGTCCTTGCTTTCCTTGACCGCCGCCTCCGGCAGGCCGACCAGGGTCAGGGCGGGCAGACCATTGGCCAGATGAGCCTCGATGGTCACGGCAGGCGCTTCGACACCGATCTGGGCACGGCTGTGAACGATGGCCAGGGACATGATCTCTCCTTGATCAGGACCCACCTGGCCGGGGCATTGAAAACGACCTGCGTCTTCGCTGCCCGGCGGCTCAATCGGCGGGTGGGTTCAGCTTGGCTTCCAGCTCGGCGACCTTGGCTTCCAGCGCCTCCAGGCGTGCGCGGGTGCGGGCCAGAACCACCATCTGGCTATCGAACTCTTCCCGGCTGACCAGCTCCAGCTTGCTGAAGCCGCTTTGCAGCAGGGCCTTGAACTGCGCTTCCAGTTCTGCGCGCGGCAGCGGGCTGTCGCCGCTGAACAGGCGCGAGGCGTGGCTACTGAGAGTGTCGAGCAGGGCTTTGGGCGGCAGCATGGTCAGGTTCCGGGTGCAGGTGGCCGGCAGTGTACCACGCAGGTGCTGGCAGGGCGTTTGGCGAGCGGCTGCACGATTTGAGAGCGCCGTCAGGCGCGTCTCTGCACCAATTTTGTGCGTCCGCTTCCGCCTGGGTTATGGCTCGTAGCCCCAAGGTGACGGTAAGGCCCTGAAAGATGGCGATTTTATGGAGATGGCAAGCTTTCTGCTTAGACCCCAGCGACGCATGCACCGATGCAGTACCGGTGTGTCGGACGAAGCGGGGGAGTGTTTCGTCGGGAGCGGTTGGTGGGTATCGACCACGCCAGGCTGGGGCGGTCGATGCATTACAAAAGCCAGACACTGCGCTTAGACTTGAACCGGGTTCGTAATTCCTGGGGCAAGTCCACCTTACACGGGAGAGAGTTTCATGAAGCTAGTCACTGCCATCATCAAGCCGTTCAAGCTCGACGACGTGCGCGAGTCGCTGTCGGAGATCGGCGTGCAGGGCATTACCGTCACCGAGGTCAAGGGCTTCGGCCGCCAGAAAGGCCATACCGAGCTGTATCGCGGTGCCGAGTACGTGGTCGACTTCCTGCCCAAGGTGAAGATCGACGTGGCCATCGCTGACGACCAGCTGGACCGCGTGATCGAAGCCATCACCAAGGCGGCCAACACCGGCAAGATCGGTGACGGCAAGATTTTCGTAGTCAACCTGGAACAGGCGATTCGCATCCGTACCGGCGAAACCGATACCGACGCGATCTAAACCGCCTCCGAACCCCACGCCCCAGGAGTGAAACCCATGACTCTGCGAACTTTCGCAGGGCTAGGAGCCCTTTTGTCCTCGAATTCTGCTCTTGCGCCGATTTCGAGGGCGAATGCCGGAGCTGGCGAGGTCCTCGCCGCTCTGCCGTGCCAGATCCTCTCGGGTCTTGCGCGCTGCCTAGTGATGGGAATGCCTGATCGCCTTGCGGTGCAAGGGGGCCCGGTCATCCAGGGCAAGCGTGACAAAGACTTGTAAAGCATACGGAACGCGTCCGGCGCCAACCTGGACGTTCTAACCGAACAGCGCACAACGAAAGCGCCGGCAAGAGGTGAAACATGGATAACACAGCATTGACTGCATTGCAGTACGGCTTCGATACCTTCTACTTTCTGATCTGTGGTGCCCTGGTGATGTGGATGGCGGCTGGTTTCGCCATGCTCGAATCCGGCCTGGTCCGCGCCAAGAACACCACCGAGATCCTGACCAAGAACGTCGCCCTGTACGCCGTTGCCAGCGTCATGTACCTGGTGATCGGCTACCACATCATGTACTCCAGCCCGGAAGGCGGCATCTTCCCGAGCCTGGGCTTCCTGATCGGTGACGAGAACACCGCCGAAGCCGTTCTCGCGGGTGGCGACGACGCGCCGTACTACTCGGCCCGTTCGGACTTCTTCTTCCAGGTGGTGTTCGCCGCGACCTGCATGTCGATCGTCTCCGGTGCCGTTGCCGAGCGCATGAAGCTGTGGGCCTTCCTGGCCTTCGCCGTGGTCATGACCGGCTTCATCTACCCGGTACAGGGCTTCTGGAAATGGGGCTCGGGCTTCCTCAACGAAGCCGGCTTCCTGGACTTCGCCGGTTCCGGTGTCGTGCACATGGCCGGTGCTGCCGCTGCTCTGGCTGGCGTGCTGCTGCTGGGCGCTCGCAAGGGCAAGTACGGCGCCAATGGCCAGGTCAACGCCATTCCGGGCTGCAACCTGCCGCTGGCGACCCTGGGTACCTTCATCCTGTGGATGGGCTGGTTCGGCTTCAACGGCGGCTCGCAGCTGAAGATGAGCACCATCGAAGACGCCAACGCCGTTGCCCAGGTGTTCACCAACACCAACATGGCCGCCGCCGGTGGTCTGATCGCCGCGCTGATCGTCGCCCGCATCCTGTTCGGCAAGGCCGACCTGACCATGGCGCTGAACGGTGCCCTGGCTGGCCTGGTTGCCATCACCGCTGAGCCGCTGACCCCGAGCGCCCTGCAGGCCACCCTGATCGGCGGCGTCGGTGGCGTGCTGGTGGTGTTCTCCATCCTCGGCCTGGACAAGATCAAGATCGACGATCCGGTCGGTGCCATCTCCGTGCACGGCGTGGTCGGCATCTGGGGCCTGCTGGCCGTCTGCCTGACCAACAGCGACGCTTCCCTGGGCGCGCAGCTGCTGGGTATCGCCAGCATCTTCGCCTGGGTGTTCATCGCCAGCCTGATCGTCTGGGGCGTCATCAAGGCGGTGATCGGCCTGCGCGTCAGCGAAGAAGAAGAGTACGAGGGTGTGGATATCGCCGAGTGCGGTATGGAAGCCTACCCGGAGTTCACCGGCAAGAAGTAAGCGTCGGTGGAAATGACAAGGGCGCCTTTTGGCGCCCTTTGTTTTTTCTGGCAGCACGCTAGAATGCGCGCGCTGGAGCCATCGAGAGCGAGAACGGCATGTGGCAGCAACGCATCATCAGCCTGCGTCCGCGTGAGCGCGGTTTTCATCTGGTGACGGAAGAAGTACTGGCGGCACTGCCGGAACTGGCGCGGATGCGTGTCGGTCTGTTGCACCTGTGGCTGCAGCACACCTCGGCTTCGCTGACGGTCAACGAGAACGCCGACCCCGCGGTGCGCCGCGATTTCGAGCGTTTCTTCAACCGTCTGGTGCCGCAGGGCGAGACCGGCTACGAGCACGATTACGAAGGGCCGGATGATCTGCCGGCGCACTTCAAGGGCAGTCTGCTGGGCTTTCAGCTCCAGCTGCCGATACAGGATGGACAGCTGGCGCTGGGGACCTGGCAGGGCATCTACCTGGGCGAGCATCGCGATCATGGTGGGGCTCGGCGACTGGTGGCGACCCTGCACGGCGAGGTCATTTGAATTTTTCCGGTCGGGCGGTACGCGCCGCACGACTGGGCTATAACTAACCTGCTTTTCGCAAGTCATGAGGTTGAACATGAGCGACGAAGACCTGGAACAAGACGATCTGGACGGGGCTGACGAGGACGACGGTGAGGAGCTGGCTGCTGCGGCCGATGACGGTGACAGCGGCGATGATGGCGACGGCGAGGTCGTAGCCAGCAGCAGCAAGAAGAGCAAGGCCAAAGCCGTTGAAGTCGACGAGATGCCCAGCGTCGAGGCCAAGCAGAAAGAGCGCGACGCGCTGGCCCAGGCCATGGAGGAATTCCTGGCGCGTGGCGGCAAGGTGCAGGAAGTCGAGCCCAATGTGGTCGCCGATCCGCCCAAGAAGCCCGACAGCAAGTACGGTAGCCGTCCTATCTGACGACGCTGCGTAACAGGAAACCGCCCTCGTGGCGGTTTTTTGTGCCCGGCGTCTAGCGCGTCCAGCTGCCCAGCAGCGCCGGCAGCTCGGCCAGGCTGGCGATCTGTGCGTCCGGCGTGGTTTCGCCTTCCCAGGCCCGCCCCTGCGGGTTGAACCAGATGGCGCGCAGGCCGGCGGCCTTGGCCCCGGCGATATCGTCGCTCGGGTGATCGCCGATGTGCACCGCGCGCTCGGCAGCCACGCCGGCCCGCCCGAGGGCTTCGAGGAAGGGTTTCGGGTCGGGCTTGCCGACCCCCAGCTCCTCGGCGCAGAGCGCGAACTGGAAGTACTCGGACAGGCCGAGGCGGCGCACATCGGCATTGCCGTTGGTGATCACCGCGAGACGGAAACGCTCGGCCAGTGCCTCCAGGGTCGGATGCACATCGGTGAACAGCTCGACCTGGTGACGCGCACTGAGAAAGACCTGAAAGCCGGCCTCGGCCAGCGTCTGCGCCTCGCCGTGAGCGTAGCCGGCATCTTCCAGCGCGTGGAACAGGATGCGCCGGCGCAGCTCGCTGAGGCGGTGCTTGAGCATCGGCTCGGCATCGAGCAGGCGGCTGCGCACCGCCCACAGGTGTTCGACTGGCACCGCGCCGAGGCGTGGCGCGTGCAGGGCCAGCCAGTTGCGCAGGGCCGCCTCGGCGTCCTGCATGACCGGCGTGACGTCCCACAGGGTGTCGTCGAGGTCGAAAGTGATCAGTTCAATGCTCATTCGCAACCGCCTTTGCGCTTGGCGCGTGGATGGGCCTGGTCGTAGACGCTGGCCAGGTGCTGGAAGTCCAGATGGGTGTAGATCTGCGTGGTGGCGATGTCGGCATGGCCCAGCAGCTCCTGCACCGCTCGCAGGTCCTGCGAGGACTCCAGCATGTGGCTGGCGAAGCTGTGACGCAGCATGTGCGGGTGCAGGTGCTGGCCCAGCTCGCGGACGCCGGCCTGGCGGACCCGCAGCTGCACCGCGCGCGCGCCGAGACGACGCCCCTGCTGGCTGATGAAGACCGCGCCGTCGCTCGGCCTGGCCAGCGCGCGCAGTGCCAGCCACTGCTCCAGTGCCTGGCGTGCCAGGCTGCCCACTGGCAGCTCGCGCACCTTGTTGCCCTTGCCGCGTACGCGCACCAGGCCGGCGTTCAGGTCGAGGCCGTCGAGATCGAGGCCGACCAGCTCGGACAGGCGCAGGCCGGAGGAATAGAACAGTTCGAGCATCGCCTGGTCGCGGCGGGCGATGAAATCGTCCTCCACCGCGCCATCGAGCAGCTGTGCACTGCGGTCGGCATCCAGGGTGCGTGGCAGGCGCCGTTCGCGCTTGGGCGGGCTCAGGCCGGTGGCCGGGTCATGGCGACACAGGCCTTCGCGCAGCAGGTACTGATAGAGGCCGCGCGTGGCCGAGAGCAGGCGCGCCAGGCTGCGGCTGGAGAGCCCCTGCTGATGCAGGCGGGCGATCAGGCGACGCAGGTTGCGCGTGTCCAGCTCGCTCCAGGCGTGCAGGCCTTCGGCTTCACAGAAGGCCTGCAGCTTGCCGAGGTCGCGACGATAGCCGTCGAGGGTGTGCACCGACACCTGGCGCTCGCGGCGCAGGTGTTCGAGGTAGGCGTCGAGGTGGGCTTCAAGCTTCAAGCTGCAAGCTCCAAGTGAAAGCGTTCGGTCTGCCTGTCTCGTGCAGCTTGAAGCGTGCGGCTTATGGCTGCTTCTAGCGCACCGAGCGCAGCGGCGTCGAGAAGCTGGGCAGCACGCGCGCCAGGACTTCGGCGATGTAGCCCAGGAACAGGGTGCCCAGCGAGCTCTTGTAGTGCTGTGGATCGACACTGCCGATGGCCAACACGCCATGCAGGCCCTGGTGGGTGAGGCCGACCACGGCGGCGGAGCCGACCTGGGCGGCGTCCTCCTTGCCGAAGAGGAACTCCAGCTCATGCGGGCGCAGCACGCCGCAGATGGTCTTACCGCCGCTGAGCAGGCCGCCGATCTGCTGATGGGCCTCGGCCGAGCTGACCGAGCGGCCCACCGGCAGCTTGTTGTCGCTGAACAGGATCAGGCCCACGAACGGCACCTGGAACTCGTGGCGCAGGCTGTCTTCGACGATGCCGACCACTTCTTCCAGGCTGCCGGCATCGAGCAGGTCGAGCACCAGACGGCGGGTCTTGTCGAACAGGCGATCATTGTCGCGGGCCACGTCCATCAGCTGGCCGAGGCGATGGCGCATCTCGATGTTGCGCTCGCGCAGCAGCTTGACCTGGCGCTCCACCAGCGACACGGCGTTGCCGGGCTGGTGCGGAATGCGCAGTTCGGGAATCAGTTCTTCATGGTCGATGAAGAACTCCGGGTGCAGGCGCAGGTAGGCGGCGACCGTTTCCGAGTCGAGCGGTTTGGGCGAATCCTGCTGGTCGGTCATAGGCGAACCTGTCCTTCGTATACGCGGGCAGCGGGTCCGGTCATCATAACCGGCTGACCTTCGCCTGCCCATTCGATGGACAGTTTGCCGCCTGGCAGTTCCAGTTGCACGGGCGAATCCATCCAGCCCTGGCGAATGGCCGCGACCGCTGCGGCGCAGGCGCCGGTGCCGCAGGCCTGGGTCTCACCCGCGCCGCGCTCCCACACGCGCAGGCGCGCCTGCCTGCGGTTCTGCACCTGCAGGAAGCCGACGTTGACCCGCTGCGGGAAGCGCGCATGGTGTTCCAGCTTCGGCCCGAGTGCGTGCACCGGCGCATCGTCGACGCTGTCGACGCGCAGCACGGCGTGCGGGTTGCCCATCGACAGGGCCGCCAGCTCGACGCTCTGGCCGTCGACATCGACGCGATAGCTGAGCGCAGCCTGCTCGGCCTGGAAGGGCACCTGCTCGGGCTGCAGGCGCGGTGCGCCCATGTTCACGCAGACCTGGCCGTCGTTCTGCACGCGCAGCTCGATCACGCCACTCTTGGTCTCGACGCGAATGAGCTTCTTGGTGGTCAGGCGCTTGTCCAGCACGAAGCGGGCGAAGCAGCGCGCACCGTTGCCGCACTGCTCCACCTCGGAGCCGTCGGCGTTGAAGATGCGGTAGCGGAAATCGACGTCCGGATGGCTCGGCGGCTCGACGATCAGCAGCTGGTCGAAACCGACGCCGGTGTGGCGATCGCCCCACTGCTTGGCATGCTTGGGTTGCACGTGGGCGTGCTGGCTGATCAGGTCGAGGACCATGAAGTCATTGCCCAGGCCGTGCATCTTGGTAAAGCGCAATAGCATGGCGTCGCCCTCAGGCCGGCAGCAGGCTTTCGCCGGCGTAGAGCTCTTGGACGGTTTCGCGGCGGCGCACTTCGAATGCCTGCTCGCCATCCACCAGCACCTCGGCGGCACGGCCGCGGGTGTTGTAGTTGGAGCTCATGACGAAGCCGTAGGCACCTGCCGAGCGCACGGCCAGCAGGTCGCCCTCGGCCAGCACCAGCTGGCGGTCCTTGGCGAGGAAGTCGCCGGTCTCGCAGATCGGCCCGACCAGGTCATAGTTGCGCGCCTCGCCTGCGCGTGGCTGCACTGCCGACACATCCATCCAGGCCTGGTACAGCGCCGGGCGGATCAGGTCGTTCATCGCTGCGTCGATGATGGCGAAGTCCTTGTGCTCGGTGTGCTTGAGGTACTCGACCTGGGTCAGCAGCACGCCGGCGTTGGCCACGATGAAGCGGCCCGGCTCGAACACCAGCGACAGGTCACGCCCTGTCAGGCGCTTGCGCACGGCGGCGATGTAGTCGCCGGCCAGCGGTGGCTGCTCGTCGCGATACTGCACGCCGAGGCCGCCCCCGAGGTCCAGGTGCCTGATGGTGATGCCGCGTGCGGCCAGCCTGTCGACCAGCAGCAGCAGGCGGTCCAGGGCGTCGAGGAAGGGTTCGAGGGTGGTCAGCTGCGAGCCGATGTGGCAATCGACGCCGATCACTTCCAGGTTCGGCAGCTCGGCGGCACGGGCGTAGACCGCCTCGGCCTGCTCGATGTCGATGCCGAACTTGTTTTCCTTGAGGCCGGTGGAAATGTACGGGTGGGTACCGGCGTCCACGTCCGGGTTGACCCGCAGCGAAACCGGCGCCTTGACGTCCAGCTCGGCGGCGACCTTCTGCAGGCGCTCCAGCTCGACGCTGGACTCGACGTTGAAGCAGTGCACGCCGACTTCCAGGGCGCGACGCATGTCGTCACGGCTCTTGCCGACGCCGGAGAAGACGATGCGGCTGGGGTCGCCACCGGCGGCCAGCACACGCTCCAGCTCGCCGCTGGAGACGATGTCGAAGCCGGCGCCAAGGCGGGCCAGCACGTTCAGCACGCCGATGTTGGAGTTGGCCTTGACCGCGAAGCAGACCAGGTGCGGCATGCCGCTCAGGGCGTCGGCATAGGCGCGGTACTGCCCTTCGATGTGGGCGCGCGAGTAGACGTAGGTGGGCGTGCCGAAGCGCTGGGCCAGCGCGGACAAGGCGACGCCTTCCGCGAACAGCTCACCGTCGCGGTAGTTGAAGGCTTCCATGGCAGGCTCCTGTCAGAGTTCGAAACGGTCTCGGCTGTTACCGGCGTTGTCGTCGCCCGGCAGGTACAGCGGGCCTTTCTGACCGCAGCCGGCCAGCAGGCAAACGGCGGCGAGGAGCGCGAGGGTCAGTCGCTTCATGGGGCAGTCCTTGAAAATAAGCGTGAATTGCGCCGGAGTATACCGACCCCCCGCCACCTTGCCTATGCGCCAGGCGCCCGCCTGGCGGGGCGCTGGCCCAATCGGCCTGCCCGCCTGGCGCCGGTCTGGAGGGCTTTCGCGGCCGCGTGGGTTAGCATGCGCCAAGTAACGAGGAGGCTCGATGGACAATCCCGCAATTCTGGCCGGCTCGGTCTCCGTGGCCTACCTGCAAGGTCTGGTCGAACACCTGCAGCGCCTGGGCATCGCCCCCGAGGTCCTGCTCGCGCATGCCCAGCTCGGCCCGGAGGCGCTCAACCAGCGCGATCAGCGTATCGCCGCCAGCGCCTATCTCACCCTGCTGGGCGAGGGCATGCGGCTGAGCGATGACCCCTGCCTGGGCCTGCATCTGGGAGAGTCGGTGCGCCCCGGCTACTACGGCGTGCTCGGCTACCTGATCATGAGCTGCGCGACCCTTGCCGATGCCCTGCACCGGCAGGCGCGCTACGCCTCGCTGGTGGGTAACCTGGGCCTGGTGCTGCTCGAGGACGAGCCGCCGCGAGCGGGCTGCGAGCCGCTGGTCGCACACAGCTGGCAGCCCCTGCTGGCGCAACAGCAGCGTCAGCTGAGCGAGGAGACCCTGGCCGGCTGGGTCAGCTTCGGGCGCTGGATCAGCGGCCTGGACATCGCCCCGACCGAGGTCCGGTTCCAGCATTCGGCGCCGGTCGATACCCGCGAGCATGAGCGCATCTTTCGTTGCCCGGTGCTGTTCGATCAGGCCGACAATGCGCTGGTCTTTCCCAAGCGCCTGCTCGCCGTGCCCCTGGGCCAGGCCGACGCGCAGGTGCGTGGGATGCTCGACGCCTATGCCGATCGCCTGCTGAGCGAACTCAACCAGGGCAACAGCGTGCTCGACCGCGCGCGGGTCGAACTGGCGCGTCAGTTGCCCGAACGCGGGCCGGATCTCGAGGGCATCGCCGCTGCCCTGGCGCTGAGCCCGAGGACCCTGCAGCGGCGCCTGCGCGAAGGCGGGCTATCGTTCAGCCAACTGGTCGACGAGACGCGGCAGCAGCTGGTGCTGCATTACCTGCGAGATCCGGCGCTGGAGCTGGCCGAGGTCGCCTTTCTGGTCGGCTTCAGCGAGCCGGGTTCGCTGGCGCGCGCGTTTCGCCGCTGGACGGGACAGAGTCCGGGCGAGTACCGTCGCCACCTTTGCGCCTAGGCTGGCTGTTGCGGCCTGAGGTTTTCGCCTATTTTTTGCACGTGCTGCACCTTGTGAGGATACCCCCGATGAGCCTGAGCGAAGCCCGCTTTCACGACCTGGTCGATGCCACCCAGCAGGCGGTGGAAGACATCTTCGACGACAGCGGCCTGGACGTCGACCTGGAGAACAGCGGCGGCGTGCTGACCGTGCGCTTCGATAACGGTAGCCAGCTGATCTTCAGTCGCCAGGAGCCGATTCGTCAGCTGTGGCTGGCGGCGCGTTCCGGTGGTTTCCACTTCGACTACGACGAGGCCGACGGGCGCTGGATCTGCGACACCAGCGACGAGCAGCTCGGCGAGATGCTGGTACGCATCACGCTCGAGCAGTCGGGCACCGAGTTGGAGTTCGATGAGCTCTGAGCCTACGGAGAGGCCGCCGCAGTCGCCGTGTCGGCGCCAGTGCTGCCTCGACGAGCATGACCAGTGCCTGGGCTGTGGCCGCACCCTGCAGGAAATTCTCGACTGGGGAACGGCCGACAACGCCAGGCGCAGGCTGATCTGCCAGGCAGCCGAGCAACGCCTGCAACAGCGTCGACAGGCCCGTTGACCTGGCACTCTTGTTTATTTGCCCGGCTGTGTTAGGGTCGACCAGACAGTCAGCTTAAACCCCGCCTTCGGGCGGGGTTTTGCTTTTTTATGGCCTACGTAAGGAGACCGCCCGGCATCATGAACAGCACACCTACCATCACCGTTACCCGCCTCGATCTGCAGCGTCTGGAGCGTTTGCTCGACAGTCTGGACGAGTTCGGGCCTGGCGCTGCTGCGTTGCAGGCCGAGCTGGATCGTGCCGAAGTGGTGGGGCACGACGAAGTGCCGGCAGGCGTGGTGACCATGAATTCGCGGGTGCATTGCCGCGAGGAGAGCAGCGGCAAGGACTACCACCTGACCCTGGTCTACCCGGAGGATGCCGGCGGCGAGGGCAAGGTCAGCATTCTCGCGCCCGTTGGCAGCGCGTTGCTCGGCTTGTCCGCCGGTCAGCACATCGACTGGCCGGCGCCGGGTGGCAAGGTACTCAAGCTGACCCTGCTGGCGGTCGAGTATCAACCCGAAGCGGCTGGCGAATACGATCGCTGACGCTCCGCCCTGGCTGGTCTAGAGTGAGGTTTCCCGCTAACGGCAAGGAGGCCTCGCCATGTCCAGCCTGCCCCTGTATTTCCCGCCTACCTACCAGCTATCGCGCGCCCTGCTCTGCGCCGAGCTGGTGATGACTGCCTACGATCAGTACGAGCAGTGGCTGGCGCAGCAGCGCCCGCGCAAGCCGCAGCACTTTCACTGGCAGGCGCCGCAACTCGAGGGCTGGACGCTGTCAGCGCCGATCTGGAGCGTGCTCAGCGAGTGGCACCTGTTCAACGAGTCGGAGCCGTTCGGTTTTGCCGCGCGTGATCCGCAGGGTGATTGTTACCTGGTGTTTCGCGGTACCGAGTCGGTGCAGGACTGGCTCGACGACCTCGACCTGGACCAGCGCGACTACCCCTGGCAGGCCGGCGCCGGCCTGGTTCACGACGGCTTCCTCAAGCTCTATGCGTCGCTGCGCGATCAGGCTCTGCTGGCGCTGGATGATCTGCAGCCACAGGGGCTGCTCTGGGTGTGCGGGCACAGCCTGGGCTGCGCCCTGAGCAGTCTGGCCGTGGCGGACCTGCGCGAACGCTGGCCGTTGCGGCCGCTGCAGCACTACAACTTCGCCAGTCCGCGCCTGGCGTCCCCGGCCTTCGCCAGCTACTACAACGGACTGGGGGTACCGACCTATCGCCTGGTCAACGACAGTGACCTGGTCCCCGAGGTGCCGCCGGCGGACAGCGACCGCTGGCTGTACCAGCACCTCGGTCTGCCGGTGACCTTCACCGCCAGCTATGGCGGGGTCGCCGACAATCACAGCATGGCTGGCTGCTACCTCTACGCCTTGAACCACCCACAGGCGCCGATGCGCGACTAGGCCTGCTGCAGGGCGGCGTTCAGGGCGTCTTCCAGCTCGCTCTTGTAGCGCAGGTAATGCACGGTCCGCGCCTGCTGGCCGGCCAGCACGGCGGACAGGTCGAGGTCGGTGATGTAGCAGGGGTAGCGCTCGCCACCGGCGCGTTGCGCGAGGATGTGCTGGGCGACGGCGCGGTACAGCTCGCGCCCGTACTCCAGCTCGGAGAACTCGCGGTGGTTGCAGTACAGCGTGACATGGTGCTGGCGCCCGTCACCGGGCTCGACGATGGCCTGCACGTCGTAGAACGGGTGGCTGACCTGCGACTCGGGGGCCGTCCGGCGCTCGAGGCGCTGGGCGCGCAGCGGCGCCGCCGGCAGCAGCTCGTAGTAGAGCATCTCCAGCGGCGCCGGGTTGTCGCTGCCATCCAGCGGCAGCATGGCGTTGCGCCGATACAGCAACGACTGCAGGAAGCGTTGCAGGGGCGTCAGCAGGCTCTGTTCGTCGCGGAACGGCAGGCGCCTGCGCCATAGCGCGTTGTGCTCGTCGAGCAGGGTCAGCTCGGCTTCGCCGTTGCTTTCGTGCAGGCGGTAGAACAGCTGGATGCACTGCGGCCGTCCCATCGGCAGGATCAGCGCCAGGTCGTCGCCGTCGAGGGCGTGGCGGTCCAGGTGCAGGGGGCTGTAGCGCGCCTGCTCGCTGCCCAGGTGGTCCAGCAGCGCCGGCAGGTCGCCCAGCGCGGCATGGCTGACCTGTCCGGGGGTCAGCTGGAGCACGTGATAGTGCTGGCGAATCTGTACCAGATAGCGCGACTGGCGCCCTTCGGCGTAGGTGGCGAGCAGGTCGTTGAGCAGCTCTTCGACGCGTTCGGCAATCGCCGGCGCACGGTTGCGGCAGTAGCAGCGCACCTGCACCCTGGGCTGCGGGCCGCCCGTGGGCAGGCTGTTGAGCAGGTCGCGCAGGCAGTCGAGCAGGGCGTCGCTGCCGTCATAGCGGCTGACCTGCAGTTCGTTCCAGCTGTTGAGCACCACCTGATCGAGGGTCAGTACCAGGTTCTCGCGCACTCCGGAGTAGCCCAGTGCGTCGGTGCGGCCTGAGGTCATGTGCACGTTCATCTGGCTGTGCTGGGGCAAGGGGTCAACGCCGACGTTGACCAGCAGCAGGACCTGGCTGGGCACGCTGGCGCGCAGCAGGGCCAGCTCCTCGACGCCAGGCAGGGGCAGAGGGAAGGCCTGCTGCAGGCTGCCGATCAGGTTGGACAGCTCGAAGTCGCTCAGGTCGCTGCTGCCCGGGTGCAGGGACAGCCGTGTGCTGCTGTCGATCACACTGTTGCGATGGCACCAGGCGAGCAGTTCGATCAGCTCCCGGGAGCGCTTCAGCGGGGCGAAGTCGGGCCATTCCTGGGCGTTCAGGCTGCCGGGGAACAGCGCCCACTGGTGCTCGTTCGGCGCCTCGGCCGTGGAATGCTGCACCAGCGTCAGGGTGTCTTCTGCCAGATCCGGGGCGATGCCGGGGTTGATGAACTCGACCTTGCCGGCCTTGCGTTCGAAGGCGGCGTAGAGGCGCCGCCCCAGCACGTTGAGGTCGCGGTTGTTGAGTGAGCTGCCCGCCTGCGCGCTGCGCGCGAACTGCGAGAGGAAGCGATAGCTGTAGGTCAGCTCGTTGACCAGGACGCGGCGCTCGGCGGCGACCTGGCGCACCTTCCACTGGCTGCGGCTGTCGAGTACCGCGAGCTGGCGCGTCTGCCAGCCCCATTCGCCGGTGAGGCGTTCGAGCAGCAGGCGTTGCCAGCTCTTGGCGCGGCCACGGGTGGGCGGGCGGCTGATCTTCTTGTTCACCTTGAGGTACAGGCAGCGGCGGATCAGTTCGAGGCGCTCCTGATCGGCCCGGGCGATCAGGTATTCCTCCAGGCGGCGATAGACGACGATGTACGGATCGAGCTCGTCCAGGTCCAGGCGTCCCTCGAAGACCGCCTGCTTGAAACGCAGCGCCAGGCATTCGACCTGCGGGTGCTCGCTGGCGTAGACCTCGGTGAGCAACAGCTTGAGCGCGGATTTGTAGGGCGACTCGATGCCCTTGAACAGCTGCCACATGCCAGCGCCGATGAACTCCTCTGGCGGGATGCGCGCCAGGTGGCCGAGGTCGAGCACGTCCTCGGCGCGGACGAAGCGCTTGTTCAGCAGCGTGCGGCAGTAGTCGTGGTAGCGTGCCTCCTCGTACACCGGTACCAGCCACCAGATCGGCGTGCGCCCACCGAGCCAGATCGCCGTGCGGTAGAACTCGTCGAGCAGCAGGTAGTGCTGCGTGGTGCCACAGTCGTCGGAGGTCAGCTGCGCTTCGCGGTCGCCCTGGGTGAAGCGCTGCGGGTCGACCAGAAAGACATGCACCTCGGCGCCCTGGGTGGCGGCCCAGCTCTCCAGCTGGTCGCATTTCCTGCGCAGTTCCTGCAGCTGCTGCGCCGTCAGGTTCGGCGCGTGACACAGCCACAGGTCCATGTCGCTCTGTTCGGCCTGCGCCACGGTGCCCAGGCTGCCCATCAGGAACAGGCCATGCAGCGGCGCGGAGCCCTGGCCACGGCGTGGCTTGTAGACGAAGGAGCGGGTCAGGCGCTGGACTTCGGCCAGGCTGCCGTCATCCGGCTCGAAGCCGCTCAGGCCGGCAGGCGTGCTGGCCGAGACATAGCCGGGTAACAGCGGGTGATTGACGTGCAGCAGCAGCGGCAGCAGCTTGAGCACCAGTTGCTGGCGCGTCGACAGGGCCTCCATGGCGCGCTGCAGGCGGCCCTGGTTGATCCGCAGGAAGCGCGCGCGCAGCTGTGCCAGCACCTTGCGGTCGATGCCATCGTCGATGTCGGGGCGGATTTCCTGCGTGCGCGTCATGCTCGAACTCTACTGGAGATGGTGCAAGCCTATCAGCGGCGTGCTCGCCAGTGCAGTGCCTGTGACGCTATATCGCCCGCCGGGCATGCCTCTTGAGGGCGGCCGGCGGGCAGGTCCAGCTGAGGGGCGTGTCGTGGGGCGCAGCAGGCTACCCGCGAGACTGCCGGGGTGCGCCTCAGGCCGCGGTCGTCTGGCGCTTCGAGAGGATGGTGAGCAGGGCTTGGGCGTGTTCGGCGGCGTCGATGCCGAGGCTGGTCAGGTAGCCGCCGTCGGCCTGGCTGACCAGGCCTTTCTCATGCAGGCGGGTGATCGCCCCCTGCGCCTTGAATGAAGCGTTGTTGTGCACCTTGAGCCCTTCCTGGTGATTGTCCAGGTTGTACAGGGCGAGGATTTCCAGCTCGTCGATCAGGTCAGCGTCGAATGACTTCATGGTGACTCCGTCTTGTTGTTATGGCGTTCATGCAGTGTAGAGCCCTGCGGCCCGGTCTGCCCGTCGGCCAGTTGCCATTTTTCCAGGATGCGCTGGTAGGTGCCGTCCTGCCTGATGCGCTGCATGCCCTCGTCGAATCGCTGCAGCAGGCTGGCGGCCTGGGCGTTGTGGCGTGAGAAGGTCAGGTACAGCTGCGGGCGATGGACGGTCGCCAGGGCCGCGAACTGCCCGGCCAGCTCCGGGCGCTCTCGCAGCAGTGCCTGGGTGGTGCCGCGAAAGGCGATGACATAGTCCACCCGGCCACGCTGCAGCATCAGGAAGCCATTGATGTCGCGTCGCACCGCGATGCGGCGGATGCCCGGGTAGTTGTCGAAGTGCTCGCCGTAGGTGTAGCCGATGGTGACGGCCACGCGCTTGCCGACCAGCGCCGACAGGTCCTCGACGGGCGCTTCTCCGACGGGGCCCCAGAGCAGGATGTTGTCGCTGAACAGCGCCTGCTGCGGCAGCAGGTAGGCGGCGCGGATGCCGGGGTCCGGCGTGGTGTTGAAGCAGGCGGGCAGGGCGCCAGTGCGGGTCAGCTCCAAGCAGCGCGAGTAGGGGTATGGCATCAGTTCGATGGGCGTCTCGCTGACCGCGAATGCGGCGCGGACGATGTCAGCGGACATGCCCTCGATCTTGCCGTCGCGCCAGGCGGTGTAGGGGTACCAGTCATCTTCGGCGCCGATACGCACCACTTCGGCGCGCGCGATGCCGCTGGCGCTCAGCCAGAGCGACAGGACAAGCAGGGTGACGAGTCGTGGCAAGGAGCAGACCATCGCGGGGCGCGCCTTTCTGGTCGGGAATGGCTGTGAAAGTAGCAATCTACCTGCCAACCCGACCAGTGGCCTGGATCAATCCGCCTTCAGTTTTCTTCCGGCAGCGTCGGCAGGGCACGCAGGGCCTGCTCGTACCAGGCGCCATCGAAGGGGCGGTCGTCACGCAGCATGGCGTCGACTTCATGGGCGAGCACCAGGGCCATGAGCTCGAGAATCTCCTCGCGCTCGTAGCCGACCAGGGTCAGCTTGTTGTAGACCGCCTGGGCGGCCGCCGGCTCACCGTTCTCCAGCTGGTTTTCGATGGCCTGGACCAGCGTGGCCTCGGCGAAGGCTTCGTCTTCTTGCTCGATGTTGTTGCTCATGGTGCCTCTTGGTGTGGGTGGGCAGGCTCAGTCGCAGGGTATGCCGACGGTCTTGAGGCTGCGCTTGAAGTATTGCAGGCGGAAGCCCGAGGTGGCGGCCTTGCTGCAAAGGTTGTCGTTGAAGGTGCGGTACTCGGCGATGAAGATGGCCTTGCCCTGGCTGCGCATGTAGTCGTAGCCGTCGCACTCCTTGTAGCGGTAACAGCTCTCGTTGATGGCGAAGTCGAAATGCTCGCCGAGCACGGGAAGCAGCTCCACGGCATTCTTCAGCCCGACGTTCATGTTGCGACTGCGCGCCTGTTCGGCCAGCCAGCGATTGAAGTCGATCTGTTGCTCTTCGGTCAGGTCGAGACCGTTGTCGTTGCTGTAGCCATCCACGTTGTCCGGGTCGACGCCGTCGCAGCCCTTGGCCGCGGCCAGGTCCAGGCGCTTGGCCAGCAGCTGGCGCACGTCGTCGCGGCGATGGTCCAGCCAGCGCTCGCCCGGCCAGTCCGCCAGCTCGTTGCCGAGGGCTTCCTGCGGATAGCTGGCGGCATCGCTGCGCCAGTCTTCCCAGGTACCGGCGCTGAAGTAGCAGATCACGATGCGACCACCACCCTTGAGTGCGGTGATGGTCTGCGTCGGCGTGTCGTACAGGTCGATGTCATAGACCTGCCGGTCCGGCGTCTGCAGCTTGCCGTCGAGCTGCATGTGCCAGGATGCATCGGCCGGAATGGGAATGGGGCTCGCCGGGGACAGTGCAGGGGCGAGGACGCTGATCAAGGCGAGTAGGGTACGCATGATGCTCTGCACTCGGCGGCGGGAGATGTAATCACCATAGGTCAGGGGGCGGGACGCGGCCAGCGGGCTGCCGTCAGCCGGCAGCGAAATCCAGCAAGGCCTGGCCGGTCAGGCGATAAGTGGTCCATTCGCTCTGCGGACGGGCGCCGAAGGATTCGTAGAAATCGATGGCCGGGGTGTTCCAGTCCAGCACCGACCATTCGAAACGACCGCAGTCGCGTGCCACGGCCAGCTGCGCGAGGTGGCGCAGCAAGGCCTTGCCGGCACCCAGGCCACGGGCCTCGGGGCTGACGTAGAGGTCCTCCAGGTACAGGCCGTGCTTGCCCAGCCAGGTGGAGTAGTTGAAGAAGTACACGGCATAGCCGATCGGCTGGCCGGCGTTCTCGCAGATCAGACCATGGGCGGTGCTGCCCTCGGCGAACAGGCTGTCGCGGATGCCGGCGGCATCGGTCTTCACCTCCTGTTCGGCCTTCTCGTAGATGGCCAGGTCGGTGATGAAGCGCAGGATCAGCTCGGCGTCGTCAGGGGTGGCGGGGCGGATGGTCAGGGGCATGGCGAATACTCTCAGGGGCGGTCTTCGGCTGGCGGCAGACTCGCCAGGAAGCGGTTGATGGCCTGGCGGGAGTCCAGGCGCAGATACTGACACGACGGCGGTGCGTTGCGCATTTCCTCGGCGTAACGCTGGCGGTAGACGGGATGGCGGGTCCAGGCCCAGGCCAGGATGGAGGCGCGCGGGTTCAGCTTGAACAGGTTGCTCCAGCGCTCGCGGTTGCCATTCCACAGCGTTTCTCGCGTCGCCAGGCGGCGCAGGGTACGCCAGATCACCTGGCGCATCACCTCGCGCCGGGGCAGGTCCAGCCAGATCACCATGTCCGAGCGTTCGCGCACCTGCGGGCGCACGAGCGAGTAGTTGCCTTCGACCACCCAGCCGTCACCTTGCAGCGCCTCGTGCGTGGCCCGCTGAAATTCCTCGTCGGGGAGCGGCTGCCAGTCGGGCTGGTGGTACAGCGCGTCGAGTTCGACGTGGCGATAGCCCAGGTGCCGAGCCAGGCGCCGGGAAAGCGTGGTCTTCCCGGCGCCCGAACAACCCACCACCGAGATTCGGCGGCCGGGTGCGATAGGCCCTGTCGGGCAGGTAGTCGGTGGCACGGGGTCAACCATGGCTGAGTGTCAGCCAGGCAAGCGCTGCGCCCACCAGGCAGAGGAAACCGAACGCCGCGATCCAGGCGCTGCGTGAGCCCATCGGGTCGGCCACACGCAGCGGTAGATCGGGGTAGCGGCCCAGGGTCAGTAATCGCAGGACCAGCCAGCCGGTGCCATAGAGGACGTAGTCGACAATGACTTCGGCTATCAGCTCGACCAACACCTGCAGGCCGCGTAGCAGCAGCTCGATCATGGGGAAGTCCTTTTCCCTGGGAAACGTCTAGCGGTTCGCCAGCAGTTCCCGGCCACGTACCACGGCAGCGCGTACCTGGTTCGGTGCGGTGCCGCCGATATGGTCGCGGGCGCCGACCGAGCCTTCCAGAGTCAGGACGGCGAATACGTCGTCGCCAATCTGGTCGCTGAACTGGCGCAGCTCGTCCAGGCTCATTTCGGCCAGGTCCTTGCCGGTCTGCACACCGTATTTCACGGCGTGGCCGACGATCTCGTGGCAGTCACGGAACGGCAGGCCCTTGCGTACCAGGTAGTCGGCCAGGTCGGTGGCGGTGGAGAAACCGCGCAGCGCCGCTTCGCGCATCATGTCCTTCTTCGGCTTGATCGCCGGGACCATGTCGGCGAAGGCGCGCAGGCTGTCACGCAGCGTGTCGGCGGCATCGAACAGCGGTTCCTTGTCTTCCTGGTTGTCCTTGTTGTAGGCCAGCGGCTGGCCCTTCATCAGGGTCAGCAGGCCGGTCAGGGCACCGAACACGCGGCCGGTCTTGCCGCGCACCAGCTCGGGGACGTCCGGGTTCTTCTTCTGCGGCATGATCGAGGAACCGGTGCAGAAGCGATCCGGCAGGTCGATGAACTGGAATTGCGCGGAGGTCCACAGCACCAGCTCTTCGGAGAAGCGCGACAGGTGCATCATCGCCAGCGACGCGGCGGCGCAGAATTCGATGGCGAAGTCGCGATCGGATACGCCGTCCAGCGAGTTGCCGCCCACGGCGTCGAAGCCCAGCAGCTCGGCAGTGATCTCGCGGGCGATCGGGTAGGTGGTGCCGGCCAGTGCGGCGCTGCCCAGCGGCATGCGGTTGGTGCGCTTGCGGCAGTCGACCAGGCGCTCGTAGTCGCGCGAAAGCATCTCGAACCAGGCCAGCAGATGGTGGCCGAAGGTTACCGGCTGGGCGGTCTGCAGGTGGGTGAAGCCGGGCATGATGGTGTCCGCTTCGGCTTCGGCCAGGCCCAGCAGGCCCTGCTGCAGGCGGGTGATCTCGGCCAGGATGCTGTCGATTTCGTCACGCAGCCACAGGCGGATATCGGTGGCCACCTGATCGTTGCGCGAACGGCCGGTGTGCAGCTTCTTGCCGGTCACGCCGATGCGATCGGTCAGGCGCGCCTCGATGTTCATGTGCACGTCTTCCAGGTCGACGCGCCAGTCGAACTGACCCGCTTCGATCTCGGCCTGGATCTGCTTGAGGCCGTCGATGATGGCGTCACGCTCGTCGGCGCTGAGCACGCCGACCTTGGCCAGCATCGTGGCGTGGGCGACGGAGCCCATGATGTCGTGGCGATAGAGGCGCTTGTCGAATTCGACCGAGGCGGTGAAACGGGCGACGAAGGCGTCGACGGGCTCGCTGAAGCGGCCGCCCCAGGATTGGTTGGTTTTTTCGCTGCTCATGGTTCGGGCTCTGGATCGGGCAAGCCGCTTTCGACGGCCAGCATGGCGGACAAAGTCCGTCGATAATAACAGGGTCGGCGCGCGTTTCGCCGGGCCACGTTCGTCTTTGGCGAGGAAGCGGCGGTGTCGGCTGCTTCACAAATTTGTTCCGAAGACGGCATTTCGGTGCTTTATTTTGCCCGGCTGGAGCCGCCCGTCTTGCCGGCCCGCGAGGCGACACGGAAACTGCGTCGATGCACACTCAATCGTTTGCCAAGAACAATCACAACGCCACGGTCGACGACTTCTTCGTCCCCGAACTGTGCCAGCCGGAAGCGCTGCTGAGCATGGTGCTGCTGGCCGAGCTGCTGGTACTGGTCCTGGTGCTGGCCGAACCCATGACACCGGGCTTCGACTGGGTACGCCTGGCGCTGACCTCGCTGTTCGTGCAGTGGATCGTCCTGTTGTCGGCCGCCGTCATGTGCCGCCTGCGGCCGTTGCTGGCGCGCCTGCGCCCGGCGCTGGCGGGCAGCCTGTGCTGCATGCTGGTGGTGCTGCTGACCCTCAGTTGCACGGCGGTCGCCGACTATTACGACCTGGGCGGACCGCTGCCGCGCAATGGCGAGGTGAACCTGTACCTGCGTCATGCCCTGATCAGCCTGATCATGTCCGCACTGCTGCTACGCTATTTCTATCTGCAGAGCCAATGGCGTCGTCAGGAACAGGCCGAGTTGCGTGCCCGCATCGAGTCCTTGCAGGCGCGGATCCGTCCGCACTTCCTGTTCAACAGCCTCAACAGCATCGCCAGCCTGGTCACGCTCAATCCGCACAAGGCCGAGCAGGCGGTGCTGGATCTGTCCGATCTGTTTCGCGCCAGTCTGGCCAAGCCCGGCAGCCTGGTGTCGTGGAAGGAGGAACTGGAACTGGCAAAACGATATCTGTCGATCGAGCACTATCGGCTCGGCGAGCGTCTACAGTTGCAGTGGGAGGTCGAAGGCGTGCCGGAGGATCTGCCGATTCCCCAGCTGACCCTGCAGCCTCTGTTGGAGAATGCGCTGATCTATGGCATCCAGCCGCGAATCGAAGGCGGGCTGGTGCGGGTCGAGGCGGATTACCAGGATGGTGTGTTCAGCTTGTGTGTCAGCAATCCGTATGAAGAGCGGGGCGAGCAGCAACCGTCACGGGGAACGCATCAGGCGCTGAGCAATATCGATGCGCGTCTAGCGGCACTTTTTGGGTCGCGCGCGAGTCTCAGCGTGGAGCGCCGTGACGGCCGTCATTACAGCTGTCTACGCTATCCTTGTGCGAGACTCACGCAGGAAGCCAGAGCAATATGAATGTCCTGATCGTCGATGACGAACCCCTTGCCCGCGAGCGCCTCAGCCGCATGGTCGGTGAGCTCGAGGGTTATCGGGTCCTGGAGCCCACCGCGAGCAACGGTGAGGAAGCCCTGACCCTGATCGATAGCCTGAAGCCGGACGTGGTCCTGCTCGATATCCGCATGCCCGGCCTCGATGGCCTGCAGGTGGCCGCCAGGCTGTGCGAGCGCGAAGCGCCGCCAGCGGTGATCTTCTGCACGGCCCATGACGAGTTCGCCCTGGAGGCGTTCCAGGTCAGTGCCGTCGGCTACCTGGTGAAACCGGTGCGCGCCGAGAATCTCAGCGAAGCCTTGAAGAAGGCGGAGCGGCCCAACCGCGTGCAGCTGGCGGCGCTGACCCGCCCCGCGGCGGAAACCGGCGGCGGCCCGCGCACCCACATCAGTGCCCGTACGCGCAAAGGCATCGAGCTGATCCCGCTGGATGACGTGGTCTATTTCATCGCCGATCACAAGTACGTGACGCTGCGCCATGAGGGCGGCGAGGTGCTGCTGGACGAGCCGCTCAAGGCGCTGGAAGACGAGTTCGGTGACCGCTTCGTGCGCATCCACCGCAATGCACTGGTTGCCCGCGAGCGCATCGAGCGCCTGCAGCGCACCTCGCTGGGACACTTCCAGCTCTACCTCAAGGGGCTCGACGGTGATTCGCTGGTGGTCAGTCGCCGCCACGTGGCCGGTGTGCGCAAGCTGATGCAGTCGCTGTAGCGGGCGCCGGCTGCGGCCGATGGCCGCCTCCTCCAGCCGGCACTGGGCGAGCCTGTTATGATTCGCGGCAATCCGTTTTCTGGAATTGCCCCCATGTCCCGCGAAATTCGCATCGCCACCCGTAAGAGCGCCCTGGCCCTGTGGCAGGCCGAATATGTCAAAGCCCGCCTGGAGCAGGCCCACCCCGGCCTCAAGGTCAGCCTGGTGCCGATGGTCAGTCGTGGCGACAAGCTGCTCGACGCACCTCTGGCGAAGATCGGCGGCAAGGGGCTGTTCGTCAAGGAACTGGAAACCGCGCTGCTGGAGAACGAGGCCGATATCGCCGTGCACTCGATGAAGGACGTGCCGATGGACTTCCCGGCAGGTCTGGGCCTGTACTGCATCTGCGAGCGGGAAGACCCGCGTGACGCCTTCGTCTCCAACACCTACGCGAGCCTCGATGCGCTGCCCGCCGGCAGCGTGGTCGGCACCTCCAGCCTGCGGCGCCAGGCCCAGCTGCTGGCGCGGCGTCCCGATCTGAAGATCCAGTTCCTGCGCGGCAACGTCAATACCCGCCTGGCCAAGCTCGATGCCGGCGAGTACGACGCCATCATCCTCGCCGCTGCCGGCCTGATCCGCCTGGGTTTCGAAGCCCGTATCCGCAGTTCGCTCAGTGCCGAAGACAGCCTGCCCGCCGGTGGCCAGGGCGCCGTCGGCATCGAGTGCCGCACGGCCGACAGCGACCTGCATGCCCTGCTGGCACCGCTGCATCACCCTGAAACGGCGCTGCGCGTGACGGCCGAGCGGGCGCTGAACAAGCACCTCAACGGCGGTTGCCAGGTGCCGATCGCCTGTTATGCGCTGCTGGAAGGTGACCAGCTGTGGCTGCGTGGCCTGGTCGGCCAGCCCGATGGCGGTCTGCTCCTGCGTGCCGAGGAGCGCGCCGCCAGCAGCGATGCCGAGGCGCTGGGCGTGCGCGTCGCCGAGGCTCTTCTGGCACAGGGCGCCGATGCGATTCTCAAGGCCGTGTACGGTGAGGCCGGCCACCCGTGAGCGCCTGGCGCCTGCTGCTGACGCGTCCGGCCGATGACTGTGCCGCGTTGGCGCGGACGCTTGCAGCGCATGGCGTGTACGGGCATTGCATGCCGTTGCTGGCGATCGAGGCGCTGGCCGAGAGCGTCGAGCAGCAACAGACCTTCCGCGATCTGCAGCGCTACTGCGCGGTGATCGTGGTCAGCAAGCCGGCGGCGCGCCTGGGCCTGGCCCTGCTGCAGCGGCATGGGCCGCAGCCTGCGCCGGCGCAACCCTGGTTCGCCGTGGGCGCCGCGACCGCCGCGCTGCTCGATGAAGCGGGCCTGGACAGCCATTACCCGCCGACCGGTGACGACAGCGAGGCGCTGCTCGCGTTGCCGGCGCTGCAGCAGGCCATTGCCGCCGCCGACACGCCGCGCGTACTGATCCTGCGTGGCGAGGGTGGCCGAGAATTTCTTGCCGAATGCTTGCGCGGCCAAGGTGTGACAGTCGACTATCTGCCACTGTACCGCCGCGCGTTGCCGCAGTACGCGCCGGATGAGCTGGGCCGCAGGGTGCGGGCGGAACGCCTGAACGGCCTGGTGGTCAGCAGTGGGCAGGGGTTCGAGCATCTGCTGCAGCTGGCCGGCGGTGACTGGCCGAGCCTGGCTCGGCTACCCTTGTTCGTACCCAGCCCGCGTGTCGCCGAGCAGGCACGCCGTGCGGGCGCGGAGATCGTTGTGGACTGTCGTGGCGCCAGTGCCGCGGCCTTGCAGGCAGCTCTGGAGCAGTTTCCGGCTGCCGCCCTCTAAAAGGACGGATACGTGAGCGAAGCATCCACCCCGAATACGCCAGAAGAAAAACCGGCCAGCGCAGCCGTGAACAGCACAGCCACTCCCCCCGCGAAGACCCCAGGCAAAGGCGGTGGCACCGGCCTCGCGGCCTTCGCCCTGCTGGTCGGCCTGGCTGGCGCCGGTGCCGGCGGCTGGAGCCTCTGGCAGCTGCAACAGATACAGGGCCGGGAACAGCAGCAATCCGCGGACCTGCAGCGCACCCGAGACGACAGCGCGAAGAAGGTCGACGAGCTTGCCCAGCGCCTCGACTCGCGCCTGTCGGCCCTGCCCAGCGCGGCCGAACTGGATGAGCGTCGCCGTCTTCTGGCCAATGTGCAGTCCGATCAGCAGCGCATGAGCCAGCGCCTGGAGTCGGTGCTCGACGGTACCCGGCAGGACTGGCGCCTGGACGAGGCCGAGCACCTGCTGCGCCTCGCCACCCTGCGTCTGTCCGCCCTGCAGGATGTCGCCAGCGCCGAAGCGCTGGTGCAGACCGCCGACGAGATCCTCCGCGATCAGGATGACCCCGCTGCCTTCGGTGCCCGCGAACAGCTCAGTCGCAGCCTGGAAGCCCTGCGTACCACCGAGCGCCCCGATCGCGTCGGCCTGTTCCTGCAGCTGGGCGCCCTGCGTGAGCAGGCGGCCACGCTCAACCCGTTGGCGCCAAGCCTCGACGGGCAGGGTGACGTGCTCTCCGAACTGGCTGCCGAGAACGACGGCAGCGCCTGGTGGAGTGACTGGCTGAAAGACCTGTCGCAGTACTTCCGTATCGAGTTCGACGCGGACCGCAACGTGCGGCCACTGCTCTCGGGGCAAAGCCTGTCGCAGGTACGCCTGAGCCTCTCGCTGGCACTGGAGCAGGCGCAATGGGCGGCCCTGCATGGCCAGGCCGGCGTGTACCGGCAGTCGCTGAAACAGGCAGAGGACATCCTCGACGCGCACTTCAACCTGGATAACCCGGACAGCCGCGCGCTGCGCCAGCGTTTCAGCGAACTGGCCGATGCCCGCGTCGAGGTCAAGGTGCCCGACCTGAGCGAGTCGCTCGACGCCCTGCAAGCCTACTTGCAGCGCAAGCACGCGCAGCGTCGGCAGGGGGCCGCAGCGGCCGGGGAGGCGCAATGAAACGCCTGATCTGGCTCCTGCTGTTGCTGGCCGTCGCGGTGGGGCTGTACCTGCTGAGTCTGGCCATCGAGGCCGACCGCGGCTACGTGCTGTTCGCCTACAAGGGGTTCCGTTACCAGTCCGGCCTGTGGGCGTTTCTCGGCCTGCTGCTGGCCGTGGTGCTGGTCTACTACCTGGGCAAATGGCTGCTGCGCCTGCTGCTCAGCTCGACACGCCTGGCCAACCCCTGGTCGCGCCTGCATCGCAACCGGCGCGTACGCCTGGCTTCCGAGCAGGGCATGCTCGACCTGGCGGAGGGTCGCTGGGCGCGTGCGCAACGTCAGCTGACCCGTGCCGCAGAGGCCGACAGCCAGCCGCTGATGTTCTACCTCGGCGCCGCGCGCGCGGCGAACAAGCTCGGCCAGCACGAACAGAGCGATGCGCTGCTCGAGCAGGCCCTGAACAGGCAGCCGCAGGCCGAGCTGGCCATCGCCCTGACCCACGCGGAGCTGCAGCGCAGCCGTGGCGACATGGACGCTGCGCTGGACACGCTGCAGGCGATGCACGAGCGTCACCCGGGGCATCACTTGGTGTTGCGCCAGTTGCAGCGTCTGTACCTGCAGCGTCAGGACTGGTCGGCGCTGCTCGGTCTGCTGCCGGAGCTGCGCAAGGAGAAAGCCCTGCCGGCCGCCGAGCTGGATGAACTGGAGCGCGAAACCTGGCGCGGGCGCCTGGGCGAAGCCGGGCTTGCCGGGCAGGGGCAGGGCGAAACGGCGCTGCAACCGCTGACCCAGGCCTGGCAGCAGCTGTCTGCGCCGTTGCGCCAGGAGCCTGAGCTGATTGCCGCCTACGTCGAGCAACTGCGTCGTCTCGGCGCTCAGGAAGAGGCCGAAGAAGTCCTGCGCAGTGCCCTCAAGCGTGGCTACGACAGCCGTCTGGCGCGTTTCTATGGCGTGCTGCGTGGCGCTGATCCGGCGCGTCAGTTGCAGACGGCCGAACTCTGGCTCAAGCAGCATCCGCAGGACCCGGCCCTGCTGCTGACCCTGGGCCGGCTGTGCCTGCAGAACCAGCTCTGGGGCAAGGCCCGCGATTATTTCGAGAGCAGCCTGAAGCTGGAACGGCACCCGGAAACCTGCGCCGAACTGGCGCGCCTGCTGGCGCAACTAGGCGAACTGGAGCGCAGCAACCAGCTGTTGCTGGAAAGTCTCGGCCTGTTGCATCAGGGCCTGCCGCCGCTGCCGCAACCGCAGGGGGCCAATGCCTGATCGGCTGCGGCCGATTGCCGCGGCAGGCGCGCCGCCCTGACGGAGGGGCGTTTCCGCGCGATGAATAGCCTGCCGCGTGTTGCCGGGCGCCTTGAAAGGCGCCCTCGCTTTCCTCTACCGTACTGCCCTCGATTTCCTTCCCGGAGCCACCATGCACTTGGCCAGTCCGCGTCCCCTGTTTTTCCTGGCATTCATCGGCTGCGTACTGCTGATGGCGGCTGCGCTCTATCTGGAACATGTCGTCGGCCTCGAGCCCTGCCCGATGTGCATCCTGCAGCGTATCTGCGTGGTGCTGTTCGGTGTGGTCTGCCTGATCGCCTCGCTCCATGGTCCGGGTCGTCTGGGCCGACGTGTCTATGCCGTGCTGGCGCTGCTGTTCGCCGTCGCCGGTGCCGCCACCGCAGGTCGGCAGATCTGGTTGCAGAGCGTGCCGGCCGACCAGCTCGAAGCCTGCCTGCCGAGCCTCGAGTTCATGATGGAAGCGCTGCCGCTGCAGGACATCGTGCGCCTGGTGTTCCAGGGCAGTGCCGATTGCGCCGAGGTGAACTGGACGCTGTTCGGCATGAGCATTCCCGAGTGGAGCCTGCTTGGCTTCATCGGCATGATCGGTTTCTGCCTGCTGCAGCTTCTGCGTCGCGATTGAGAATGCGTATTGCTGCAGGCCGCGAGGCCTGTGGCTTGCTGCTCAAACGCTCGTATGAAATTTCTCGTGGCAGTGCCTTGATGGTGTCTGCCCACGAGCATAATCTGGCTCGCACGCATCGTCGGAAAAACGCCATTCTGCGGTTGCCTTCCCAAGAACAAGCACCGATTGACAAAAAATCGTCGGGAATGATTTTCAACGTCGCGTAGCGACGCCCGAAGGGTGGCCGCCAGGGTCGCAGGTCATAAGAACGTCCCGGAGTGGACGTATAACAGGCCTTATCGATAAGGGAAGCGAGGTTCATCATGCTTGAGAGTTGTCGGAACGCACAGGAACGTTGGGGCGGGGTTCACCAGCTGATCGATCGCTGGCTGGGTGAGCGACGCGAACTGGTGCAGGCCTACGCTGCCCTGACCAAGGCACCGCAGGCGCCGGCCATCAATGGTGAGTCTCTGCAGGGCTTCTGCGAGCTGCTGGTGGACTATGTGTCGGCAGGCCATTTCGAGGTCTACGAACAGCTAACCAGCGAGGCCAAGGCCTTCAACGATCAGCGCGGCCTCGAGCTGGCCAAGCGCATCTACCCGCGTCTCGAGGCGATCACCGCCGTGGCGCTGGCCTTCAATGATCGCTGTGACAACGGCGACTGCCGCGACAGCGCCTCGCTGGTGGCAGAGCTCGAGCGTCTGGGCCAGCTGCTGCATGAACGCTTCGAGCTGGAAGACTGCCTGATCGAGGTGCTGCACACCGCCCACCAGGAACAGGCCGCCGAAGCGCTCTGAACCTCGGGTGCCGATAGCGCCCGGAGATTCCGGGCCGCGCCTTGCCGCTCAGTCGGCGACGTCGAGCAGGCGCAGGTCGAACACCAGCGGCGCGTAGGGGGGGATCAGATCACCCGCACCTTCCTCGCCATAGGCCTGACTCGACGGAATCACCAGGCGCCAGTGCGCGCCCTTGGGCATCTGCAGCAGTGCGCTGCGCCAGCCGGCGATCAGGCTGTCCAGGCGAAACCACTGTGGCGTCTCACTCTCGTCGAAGACACTGCCGTCTGCCAGCGAACCGCGATAGCTCACCTGCACCCGGCTACGTGCCGAGGGCGTCGGGCCACTGCCGCTGCCCAGCTCGCTCACCAGCACGCCGTTCTCCAGCACCCGGGTGCCGGGGCGCTGGCGCTGTTCGGCGAGAAAGCGCTGTTCCGCTTCGATAGCCTTGGCATGGCGTTGCGGCGAGGTCGCGATACGCGCTTCGTGTTCGTCGAGCAGTTGTTCGATACGGGCGCTGTCCAGGCGCAGCGGCTTGCCGTCGTAGGCCTGGCGCAAACCCTCGACCAGCGCGTCCAGGGGCAGGTCCGGTACCTCTGCATGCAGTCGCTCGCCGAGCCTTGCGCCGAGGCTGTAGGCCAGGTCTTGCTGGTGCTGGTCGGCCTTTACGGTCAGGCTGCAGCAGAGCGCAAGGGTGGCGAGTGCGGCGCGGCGCATGGCGATGTCTCCGGAGCAGGATGCGGGCTGGTGTGCATTTCCTGTGGCTTGCCCGGAGGCGACACAGGATCCCGGCGATTATGCCAGTGCCTGCGTGTATCTGCTGTGCTCGCCGAAAGGCCTATGGCGACGCCTCGCTCGTGCGTCTAGTATGGGCGGATCCACATCCGCCAGGAGGCGTGCCATGTCGGCCAAGAAGAAGTCCGTAACCACTCCGTTGCACCTGCTTCACCAGTTGTCTGCCAGTCTGCTCGAGCACTTGGAAAATGCCTGCTCGCAAGCACTGATCGATGCCGAGAAACTCCTCGCCAAGCTGGAGAAACAGCGCGGCAAGGCCCAGGAAAAACTGCACAAGGCGCGCAGCAAGCTGCAGGACGCCGCCGTCGCTGGAAAAGCCAAGGCCCAGGCCAAGGCCAAGGACGCGGTGGCCGAGCTGGAAGAACTGCTCGACTCGCTCAAGACCCGGCAGAGCGAAACCCGCAACTACATCGGCCAGCTCAAGCGTGACGCTCAGGAGAGCCTGAAACTGGCCCAGGGCGTAGGCAAGGTGAAAGAAGCCGCGAGCAAGGCGCTCGACGTGCGCGACGCCAAGGCTGCCGCGCCGGCCGCCAAGCCGGCCAGCAAACCGGCGGCGGCGAAGAAACCCGCTGTTGCCAAGGCACCGGTGAAGAAGGCTCCGGCCAAAGCGGCTGCCGCCAAACCGGTGAGCAAGCCCGTTGCCAAGCCGGCCGCCAAGCCTGCGGCAGCCAGCAAGCCGGCAGCGAAACCGGCAGCGGCCAGCAAGCCAGCGGCCAAGCCCGCCGCTCGCAAGCCTGCAGCAGCCAAGCCCGCCGCCAAACCGGCTGCCAAGCCGGTCGCAGCCAAGGCCCCGGCCAAGCCAGCTGCGGCCAGCAAACCGGCGGCAGCCAAGCCAGCAGCCAAGCCCGCCGCAGCGAAACCGGCCGCCAAACCAGCAGCAGCCAAGCCCGTCAGCAAGCCTGCGGTCGCGAAGAAGCCGGCAGCTGCCAAGGCGCCCGTGAAGAAGGCTCCGGCCAAGCCGGCCGCCGCCAAGCCCGCAGCGCCGACGGCACCCGTCGCGCCCGCCGCTCCAGCGGCGAGCACTGGGGCCAGTGCCGCAGAGACGCCGAGCGCGTCCTAAGGCTGAGCCATAGCGCCGCGCAGCACATGCAGCGCGGCGCTGTCCTGCCTTCCTAGGTGCGTCAGCCAGTCATGGTCGCCGGCTTCGCTCGGCCAGGGCTCGGCAAGTGCCTGCAAGCGCTCAAGCAGCACGCGCTCGCTGTGCAGTTCCAGTTGCTTGACCTGTTCGCGCAAGCTCGCCATCGCTGCATCCTGGCCGGCGGCGCTGCGCCAGTCGCGGCGTAGCTGGCGCAAGGGCGAGACCACCTCGCGTTGCCAGGGCACCGCCACGTCCCGCAGGGCGCGCAGGCGTTCATCCAGACAGCGCACGCCACGGCGTTGCAGCCAGGCACCAGTCAGAAGCAGGCAGACATCGCAGCCTGCCTCCTGCAACTCCAGGCAGGCGTGTTCCACGCCGGGTCTGGCGTAGAGTTCAAACGCGAAATTCCACAGATCCTGCACGCGGCCTCCGGGGCGATTTGGTAGACTCCGCGGCCATTATGATCCGACTCCAGAACCTCACTCTACAGCGCGGTCCGCAACGCCTTCTCGAAGGTGCGGAACTGACCCTGCACGCCGGCCAGAAGGTCGGTCTGATCGGTGCCAATGGCGCCGGCAAGTCCAGCCTGTTCGCGCTGCTGCGCGGCGAACTCGGCCCCGATGCCGGGGACTGCCGCTTTCCCGCCGACTGGCGCATCGCCCACATGCGCCAGGAGGTCGACAACCTCGAACGCCTGGCGGTGGACTACGTGCTCGATGGCGACCTGCACCTGCGGGCGATCCAGGCCGAACTGGCGCGTGCCGAGCAGGCGCATGACGGCGCCGCCATCGCCCGTCTGCACACCGAGCTGGACAACGCCCAGGGCTACACCGCTGATGCTCGCGCCCGCAAGCTGCTGGCAGGGTTGGGTTTCACCGGCGAGCAGATGGACAAGCGCGTCGGCGACTTTTCCGGTGGCTGGCGCATGCGCCTGAACCTTGCCCAGGCGCTGATGTGCCCGTCCGAGTTGCTGCTGCTCGACGAGCCGACCAACCACCTCGACCTCGATGCCATCCTCTGGCTGGAGGAGTGGCTCAAGGGCTACCCAGGCACCCTGCTGCTGATCTCTCACGACCGCGATTTCCTCGATGCCGTGGTCGATCACGTGGCGCACCTGGAGCAGCAGAAGCTGACCCTCTACCGGGGCGGCTACTCGGCCTTCGAACGCACCCGTGCCGAACGTCTGGCCCAGCAGCAGCAGGCGTACGAGAAGCAGCAGACGCAGCGTGCGCACATGGAAGACTTCATCCGCCGCTTCAAGGCCAAGGCCAGCAAGGCGAGCCAGGCGCAGAGCCGCATCAAGGCGCTGGAGCGCCTGGAAGAACTGGCGCCGGCGCATGTCGACTCGCCCTTCGACTTCGCCTTCCGCGAGGCGGACAAGGTCTCCAGCCCGCTGCTCAACCTCTCCGAGGTGCGCCTGGGTTATGGCGACAAGGTGGTGCTGGAGAAGGTCAAGCTGAGCCTGGCGCCCGGTGCGCGCATCGGCCTGCTCGGCCCCAATGGCGCGGGCAAGTCGACCCTGATCAAGACCCTGGCCGGCGATCTCGCCGTGCTCGGCGGTGAGCTGGCGCGTGGCGAGAACCTGGCCATCGGTTACTTCGCCCAGCACCAGCTCGATTCGCTGGATGCCAAGGCCAGCCCGCTGCTGCACCTGCAGCGCATCGCCCCGGGCGAGCGCGAGCAGATCCTGCGCGATTTCCTTGGCGGTTTCGACTTCCGTGGCGAGCGTTGCGACGAAGTGGTGGTCAATTTCTCCGGTGGCGAGAAGGCGCGCCTGGCCCTGGCGCTGATCGCCTGGCAGAAGCCCAACCTGCTGTTGCTCGACGAACCGACCAACCACCTCGACCTGGAAATGCGCCTGGCGCTGACCATGGCCCTGCAGGACTTCGCCGGTGCGGTCCTGGTGGTGTCCCACGATCGTCACCTGCTGAAGAGCACCACCGACGAGTTCCTGCTGGTGGCCGACGGGCGCATTCAGCCCTTCGAGGGCGATCTCGACGACTACGCGCGCTGGCTGGTCGACTTCCGCGCGCGCCAGTTGCCAGCGGGGGCACCGCTGGCCGGCGGCGAGAAGACCGATAAGCGTGCCCAGCGTCAGGCTGCCGCCGCGTTGCGCCAGCAACTGGCGCCGCACAAGAAGCAGGCCGACAAGCTCGAGCAGGAGCTGGGCAAGCTGCAGGCGCAGCTCGCCGAGGTGGAGCAGCAACTGGGCGATAGCACGCTGTACGAAGCGGCACGCAAGGACGAGTTGCGCGAGCGCCTGGCCGAGCAGGCCCGGCTCAAGGCCCGCGAGGCGGAGCTGGAAGAAGCCTGGTTGCTGGCGCTGGAAACCCTGGAGGCCCTGCAACAGCAACTGGAGGAAGCGGAGTGATGGAACAGCTGGAACTGCTGATGGCGTGGCGCGAGCCCTTGCTGCGTGCCGGTCAGGTGTTGCTGATCATCCTGCTGGCCTGGCTCGCCCAGCGCATTCTGACCCGCGCCATCAGCCGTCTCGGCGCACGCTACAGCCTGCTGCCGCCGGAGGTGTTGCAGCCCCTGCGAGGCCTGGTGCGCTGGGTGATCATGGGCAGTGCCCTGCTGATGGTGCTGGAGCGCCTGGGCGTGTCGGCGACGGTACTGTGGACGGCGCTGACCGGCTTCACCGCCGTTGCCGCAGTGGCCTTCTTCGCCATCTGGAGCGTGCTGTCGAACATGTTCTGCGCACTGCTGATCTTCACCATGGGCCCGTTTCGCATGGGCGACACCGTGGAGGTCATCGAGAGCGCCGACAAGCCGGGCGTCAAGGGCCGGGTCATCGCTATCAACCTGTTCTACACCACCCTGCAGGACCTCAGCGAGGATGCCGCCGGCGCCCTGTTGCAGGTGCCCAACAGCCTGTTCTTCCAGAAGTCGGTGCGCCGCTGGCGCTGACCCGCTGGTCTGGGCGCTGGCGCAGGAGTAGGCTGTAGCTCCTTCTCCTGATTTCAGCTTTTCGAGGTACGCATCATGGCACTGGAAACCTGGCTCGCCTTCTTCGTTGCCTGCTGGGTGATCAGCCTGTCGCCTGGTGCCGGCGCCGTGGCCTCGATGTCCGCTGGCCTGCAGTATGGCTTCTGGCGTGGCTACTGGAACGCGCTGGGCCTGCAGCTCGGCCTGGCGATGCAGATCGCCATCGTCGCCGCCGGGGTCGGTGCCATCCTGGCGGCCTCAGCCCTGGCCTTCAGCGTGATCAAATGGTTCGGCGTCGCCTACCTGGTGTTCCTCGCCTACAAGCAATGGGTGGCCCTGCCCAGTGACCTGGATAGCGGCGCCGTCGAGCGGCCGATTGGCCGGCCGCTGACCCTGGTGCTGCGCGGTTTCCTGGTCAACGCCAGCAACCCCAAGGCCATCGTCTTCATGCTGGCGGTGCTGCCGCAGTTCCTCGACCCGCATGCGCCGCTGCTGGCCCAGTACCTGATCATGGGCGCGACCATGATCGTGGTCGACCTGATCGTCATGGCCGGCTACACCGGCCTGGCCTCGCGCGTGCTGCGGGCGCTGCGTACGCCCCGTCAGCAGCGTGTGATGAATCGCAGCTTCGCCGCCCTGTTCGCCGCAGCGGCGGGCCTGCTGGCCACGGTCAAACGCGCGGCCGTCTGAAGCCCACGCCCGGCCGCCTGCGGGTGGCCACTCGGCGGGTTGTTACCAAATATTTCATATTTTCCTTGTCTGCGCAGGGCAGGCCGGCAACAATTTAATGCCATCCATTCGCGTTTCGGAATGCATTGATGAGTCGTTATCGTTCCCTGTTCTCCTGGCTGATGCTGCCGCTGCTGGCACTCGGCAGCCTCGCTGCCCTGGCCGAGCCACTCGATGGCGCCGCCCAGGCCCTGCACATGCTCGGCTACATTGGCGCCGACTATCCGACCACGGTGGCCGACGGCCAGGTGGTAGACGCGGGCGAGTACCGCGAGCAGCTGGAATTCATCGGGGTCCTGCAGGGGCTGGTGGTCGCACTGCCGGCCAAGGCCGAACGCGCTGAACTGGAACAGGGCATCGCTGCGCTGAAGCACGCCGTCGAGCAGCGTCAGCCCGGCGCAGACGTTGCGCACCAGGCGCGTCAGCTCAGTGCCCGCCTGGCCGAGCTGTATCAGGTGGCGCAGACACCGGCCATCACCCCCGACCCCGAGCGCGGTGCGCCGCTGTATGCGCAGCATTGCTCGGTCTGCCACGGCGATGCCGGCGCCGGCGACGGCCCGGCGGGCATCGGCCTGGAGCCGCCGCCGGCCAATCTGCGCGATGCCGCGCGGCTGGACCGGCTGAGCCTCTACGACCTCTACAACACGCTCGGCCTGGGCATCGAGGGCACCGACATGCCGGCCTTCGCCGATCAGCTCGATGATCGCCAGCGCTGGGACCTGGCCAGCTATATCGCCGGCTTCAGCGCCGCTCCGGCGCAGGGTGGCACGCAGTTCCGCATGGCCGACCTGGCCGGGCGCACGCCTGCGGAGATCGTCGCGGAGGGGGGCGATGGCGCCGCCTTCCGCGCCCAGCGTGCTCATCCGACCTTGGAGAAGCGCGGCCCGCAGCAGCTGATCGGGCATACCCGCAGCACCCTGGAGCACAGCCTGCAGGCCTACCGCGATGGCCATGTCGAACAGGCCTACGACCTCTCGGTGGGTGCCTACCTGGAGGGTTTCGAGCTGGTCGAGAGCGCGCTGGACAACCTCGACGCGGTGCAGCGCAAGACCACCGAGAGGGCGCTGATGGCCTACCGCCAAGCGGTTCAGGACGGCGCCAGTGTCGCCCAGGCCGCCCAGGCGCTGGAGCTGGCCAAGATCGAACTGGACAAGTCGGCCGCCTTGCTCGAGGGCGGTGCGATGAACGCCTCGCTGAGCTTCTTCTCCAGCATGCTGATCCTGCTGCGTGAAGGCCTGGAAGCGATTCTGGTGCTGGCGGCGATCCTCGCCTTCCTCAACAACACCGGTCAGCAGCAGGCCGCGCGCAGCGTGCACGTCGGCTGGGGCCTGGCCCTGCTCGCCGGCGTCGCGACCTGGGCGGTGGCTGCCTACGTCATCGACGTCAGTGGCGCCCAGCGCGAACTGCTCGAAGGGGCGACCGCACTGTTCGCCAGCGTGGTGCTGCTGTGGGTCGGCGTGTGGATGCACGACCGTCGTCACGCCGCCGCATGGCAGGATTACATCAAGAGCAGCCTGGTCGGTGGCGGTGGCCGTTTCGGCTTCGCCGTGCTGGCGTTCTTCTCGGTGTACCGCGAGCTGTTCGAAGTCATCCTGTTCTACGAAACCCTCTGGCTGCAGGCCGGCCCGGCCGGACATGGCGCCGTGCTGGCCGGCGCCGGTGCCGCCCTGGTGGTGCTGCTCGGCCTGGCCTGGGTGATTCTGCGCGGTTCGCGCAAGCTGCCACTGGCGACCTTCTTCGGCGTCAACGCGGTGCTGCTGTGCATTCTCTCCGTGGTGTTCGCCGGCCATGGCGTGGCGGCGCTGCAGGAGGCCGGGGTGCTGGGCACGCGCCCGGTGGCGTTCTTCGAGTTCGACTGGCTGGGCATTCACCCCGATGCCTGGAGCCTCTCGGCACAAGCGCTGGCGCTGGCCGGCATCGCCCTGCTGTATGGGCGCAGCCTGTTGGGCGAGCGTCGGCGCACGGCCGAGCAGGCCTGAACGGACGCGGCGTGAACGAGGGCGGCTTTGCTCGCCCTCTTTGCCTCATAGCGTGAACCGCTGCCACGACAGCGAGTCTCAGTGCACCTAGGCTGGTTCCAATTCCTTTGCCGAGTGCACGCATGTCCTCCTCGATCCATTCCACCCATTACGCCGACAGTCCGGATCTGGCGCTGGCTGCGCTGCGTCATCCCCCGCTGGAACAGGCGCTGTCCGCTGCCTGTGCCCAGCTCGCCGTGCGCGAAGCCTTCCTGGCGGCGTTGCGCGATCCGGCCATCGGCCCACAGCCGCGCCTGCTGCTGGCGGTGTCCGGTGCCGATATCCGTGGCCAGCGGCGCCTGGCGGCGCTCGTCGCCGAGTTGCTGCCGGACGAGGTCGAACTGGATCTGATCGAGCTGGCGGACGACAACCTGTCGCGCGCCGTGCGCGAACGCTGCGAGCCGTTCTACAACACCTGAGCCGCCCGCCTGCTGGCATACTGGGCGCAGTTTTCTCTGCGGAAGTTGCTGCATGCGTGTATGGATCGACGCCGACGCCTGCCCTCGGGCGGCGCGGGATCAGGTGGTCAAGTTCGCCCTCAAGCGAGGCTTCGAGGTGGTGCTGGTGGCCGGGCAGGCTGTCGCCCGGCCGAATTTCGCCTGCGTGAAACTGATCGTGGTGCCCAGTGGCCCGGACGCCGCCGACGATCATCTGGTCGAGCACGCGGTGCCTGGCGAACTGGTGATCTGCAGCGACGTGCCCCTGGCCGACCGCCTGGTGAAGAAGGGCGTCGCGGCACTCGACCCGCGTGGCCGTGAGTTCGACGAGCGCAACATGGGCGAGCGCCTGGCAGTGCGCAACCTGTTCACCGACCTGCGCGAGCAGGGCCAGGTCGGTGGTGGCCAGGCACCCTACTCGGAGAAGGACCGCCAGGCGTTCGCCAATGCGCTGGACCGGATTCTCACGCGCTTGAGCCGCTAGTCGTCACGGATTGCCCCCGGCTACGAGCCAGGGTTCTCCTGGCCTAGCCGCACAGATAGGTGCCGGTGCCCACTGCCACCAGTACGCCTTCGTCGTTGTGCAGCTCCATGCGGATCACTGCGACCTTGTTGCCGGCGCGCAGCGGCGTGGCGGTGGCGCTGAAGCGCTGGCCACGACCTGGGCGCAGGTAGTCGATGCGCAGGTCGATGGTGCCGAGCTTGGACAGCTTGCTCATGCGTTCGGCAGCTGGCAGGTGCTGGTGGTTGGCGGAGGCGCCGATCAATGCCATGGCGCCGCCGCAGACGTCGAGCAGGGACGAGATCACCCCGCCATGCAGGATGCCGTGGACGAAGTTGCCGATCAGCTCGGGTTTCATCGGCAGGTGCATGGTGACCCGCTCGGGGCTCAGCTCATCCAGCTCGATACCGAGCACCTGGTTGAAGGGGATGCGTTGAAAGAAACTGGCGACCGCCTGCTGCAGGGCGGCGTCGAGGACGAAGGGCTGGGACATGGGGCGCTCCATGAAGACATGCCGCCACGCTGCCGCAGCCCGATGGACTTGAACAGCGCGGCGGCCAGAGTGCCCTGGCCTATGACCGAAGCGCCCTGCGATGGGCGCTCGCTGGCCGTCAGTGGTGGGCCAGCTCCAGCACCCGGTCGACCATCTTGTTGATGCCCGAGGCCGCTTCGGCGATGGACTGGGCGAGCATGTAGGCAGGGGTGGTCACCAGCTTGCGCTGGCGGTCCTCGATGATCTCGCTGACCTCGCACTCATGGTGCTCGGCGCCCATCTGGGTGAGGGCGGCGGCGGTGTCGTGGTCGGTGCCGATGGTGCAGGCCACGCCGGCGCCGAAGATCTTGGCTGCCAGCGCCGGGGCGATGCACATCATGCCGACCGGCTTGCCGGCATCGGCGAACGCCTTGCACGCGGCCAGCACGTCCGGCTGCACGCTGCAGCCCGCACCATTGGTGGCGAAGTCGGAGAGGTTCTTCGCCACACCGAAGCCGCCCGGCATGATCAGCGCATCGAAGTCCGCCGCGTGCAGCGCCCTGACGTCCTTGATCTGGCCACGGGCGATGCGTGCGGACTCCACCAGCACGTTGCGCGTCTCGTTCATCTCGTCGCCGCTGTAGTGATCCACCACGTGCAACTGCGCCACGTCGGGGGCGAAGCACTGCACCTCGGCGCCGCGCTGGTCGAGGCGCAACAGGGTGATCACGCTTTCATGGATCTCGGCACCGTCGTAGACGCCACAGCCGGACAGAATCACAGCCACTTTCTTGTTCATGCTCGACTCCTGGTGAGGAAAACACGCCCGCAGCGCGGACGTGGGTGTTGGCAATCGTTGGTCTGTCGCCATATGCCGCTTGGACTGTCATCTGCCGCCGCGAAGCCTGGCGAGGCTGCGCATAGGATGAACATCAGCCCAATCCCGGCACAAGTACAACGCTATGGCGCAGTCATGAATTACGTTCTCTATGCAGTGCCCTTCTTCTTCCTGCTGATCGGCCTGGAACTGCTCGCCGACCGCTGGCGCGGCATGCGCACCTACCGCCTGGCCGACGCCCTGAACAGCCTCAGCGCCGGCGTGCTGTCGCAGGCCACCGGCCTGCTGACCAAGGTGGTGGGCCTGCTGACCTACGCCTTCGCCTGGGAGCACCTGGCGTTGTTCGAGCTCTCCGCAAACAGCCTCTGGGTGTGGATAAGCGCCTTCGTCTTCTATGACTTCTGCTACTACTGGAACCACCGCCTGGGCCATGAGCGCAATGTGCTCTGGGCCGCGCATGCGGTGCACCATCAAAGTGAAGACTACAATCTCTCCACGGCGTTACGGCAGACCAGCACCGGTTTCATCTTCGGCTGGATCTTCTACCTGCCGATGGCCATCGCCGGTGTGCCGCCGCTGGTGTTTCTCACGGTGGCGGCGCTGAACCTGCTCTATCAGTTCTGGGTGCATACCCGGCACATTCCCAAGCTGGGCTGGTTCGAGTGGCTGTTCATCACGCCCTCCAACCACCGGGTGCACCATGCACAGAATCCTATCTACATGGATCGCAATTACGGCGGTGTGTTCATCGTCTGGGATCGAATTTTCGGCACCTTCCAGGAAGAGTTGGATGACGAGCCGGTGATCTTCGGTGTCACCGTACCGCTCGCCAGCTGGAACCCGCTGTGGGCCAACCTGCAGGTCTATGCCGGGCTGTGGAGCGATGCGCGGCGGGCCGCCTCCTGGTGGGATCGGCTGCGCATCTGGTTCATGCCCACCGGCTGGCGCCCGGCCGATGTGGCGGCGCGCTATCCGCAGGCCAAGCCGGACCTGGGCAATTTCCGCAAGTTCGACGTCGCCCTGGGGCGCGGTGCGCAATGCTATGCCCTGCTGCAGTTCGTCTGTTACCTGCTGGCCGGTGTCTGGCTGCTCGCGCAAGGTGAGTCGCTGGCCCTGGCGGCGCTGCTGCTGGCCTGCCTGTGGGTCGCCCTGGGCCTGTGCAGCATCGGCCTGTGGCTGGAGAATCGCCCAGGCGCCGCCAGGCTCGAGTACCTGCGCCTGCTGCTCAACGTCCCGGCGTTGTGGCTGGCGGGTGCGCTGGGTGCGTTGAGCCTGGATGGCGGCGCCTGGGGCTGGCTCGCCGCCTACAGCCTGGCCAGCCTGCTGGGTATCTGGCTGGCGCGAGGCTCAGCCGCGCCGGCGCTGACTCCACCGGTATAGCCAGGCGAACGCAAGCAGCAGCACCACGCCGGCGAGCAGCAGGATCTGGTAGTGGCGCAGCTCGTCGAGCAGGCCGCCCATGGCGTTGCCCAGGCTGTAGGCCAGCAGGCTGATGCCGCCGGCCCAGACGCCGGCGCCGATGGCGTCGAGCAGCAGGTAGCGCGGCCATGAATAGCCGGACAGGCCGATGGTCAGCGGCATCACCGTGCGCAGGCCGTAGAGGAAGCGAAAGCACAGTACCCACAGGTCCGGGTAGCGCCTGATCAGCCCGCTGGCGCGCTCGCCCAGCGGTTGCCAGCGCGGCTTGCGCGCCAGCAGGGCACGGCCGTGGCGACGGCCGAGGTAGTACCACAGCTGGTCGCTGGCGAAGGTGCCGAGAAAGGCGCACAGCGCCACCCATTCGATCTGCAGCACGTCGCGCACGGCCATGTAGGCGGCCAGCAGCAGCGACACCTCGCCTTCGAGGAAGGTGCCGAGGATCAGGGCCGGATAACCGAACTGGCGGATCAGCTCTTGGAGCATGTGCTGCGCTCGTGGATCATGGGGGGTGAAGACTACTCCGACCGCGAAAGGCCCGGAAGGTGGCAGGCCGTGCCACAATGTGCGACTGCCTGTGCGACGCGCAGTCGCACGAAGTAATGCGACCGTCATCATTTGGTCATAATGGTCGCTTATAACCGTCACACTGGCCCATTCTTGCGGGCTCTGGAGTCTGCCGTGAGCGTTACCCCCGCCAACCGCCTGTTCCCCGCCACTCGCCTGCGCCGCAACCGTCGCGACGATTTCTCCCGTCGCCTGGTACGCGAGAACCGCCTGAGCGTCGATGACCTGATCCTGCCGGTATTCATTCTCGACGGCGAGAACCGTCGCGAGGCGATCGCGTCGATGCCGGGCGTCGAGCGCCTGTCGATCGATCAGCTGCTGGTCGAGGCCGAGCGCTGGGTGGAGCTGGGTATTCCGCTGATCGACCTGTTCCCGTACATCCCGACCGAGCGCAAGTCGCTCGACGCCGCCGAGGCGTGGAACCCGGACGGGCTGATCCAGCGCGCCATCCGCGCGCTGCGCGAGCGCTTCCCGGAGCTCGGGGTGATGACCGACGTCGCGCTGGACCCCTACACCACGCACGGCCAGGACGGCATCATCGATGACGATGGCTACGTGCTCAACGACATCACCATCGACGCGCTGGTCCGTCAGTCGCTGTCGCACGCCGAGGCCGGCGCGCACATCATCTCGCCGTCGGACATGATGGACGGCCGGGTGCAGGCGATCCGCGAGGCGCTGGAGCTGGGCGACCACGTCAACACCCGCATCATGGCCTACTCGGCCAAGTACGCCAGCGCCTACTACGGGCCGTTCCGCGATGCCATCGGCTCGTCCGGCAACCTGGGCAAGGGCAACAAGTTCACCTACCAGATGGACCCGGCCAATGGGGACGAGGCGCTGCATGAAGTCGCCGCCGACCTCGCCGAGGGCGCCGACATGGTCATGGTCAAGCCGGGTATGCCCTACCTGGATGTGCTGTGGCGCGTGAAGGACACCTTCAAGGTGCCGACCTTCGTCTATCAGGTCAGCGGTGAGTACGCCATGCACATGGCGGCGATCCAGAACGGCTGGCTGACCGAAGCAGCGATGATGGAATCGCTCACCGCATTCAAACGCGCCGGTGCCGATGGCATCCTCACCTATTTCGCCGTACGTGCGGCAGAACTGCTAAAACAGGGGCAATGACGCCCCCAGGAACCCAGCGATGAACACCGAAGGACTCACCAGCGAAGCGCTCGAAGGCTCCCAGCCGCAACCTCAGGTCGAGGTGGTGGCTGAGCAACCGGTGGTGGAAACACCGCCACCGCCGCCCCCCAGCCTGGATGACAGCAGTCTGTACATCCACCGTGAACTGTCCCAGCTGCAGTTCAATATCCGCGTGCTGGAGCAGGCCCTGGATGAGTCCTATCCCTTGCTGGAACGCCTGAAGTTCCTGCTGATCTTCTCCAGCAACCTCGACGAGTTCTTCGAGATTCGCGTCGCCGGCCTGAAGAAGCAGATCAACTTCGCCCGTGAACAGGCCGGCGCCGACGGCCTGCAGCCGCATCAGGCGCTGTCGCGCATCAGCGAGCTGGTGCACGAGCAGGTCGAGCGTCAGTACGCGATCCTCAACGACACGCTGTTCCCGGCCCTGGCCAAGCAAGGCATCAACTTCATTCGTCGGCGCTACTGGACGGCCAAGCTCAAGACCTGGGTACGCCGCTATTTCCGCGACGAGATCGCGCCGATCATCACGCCCATCGGGCTCGACCCGACGCACCCCTTCCCGCTGCTGGTGAACAAGAGCCTGAACTTCATCGTCGAGCTGGAGGGCGTCGATGCCTTCGGTCGCGATTCCGGCCTGGCCATCATCCCGGCGCCACGCCTGCTGCCACGGATCATCCGCGTGCCGGAAGAGGTCGGTGGCCCCGGCGACAACTACGTGTTCCTCTCGTCGATGATCCACGCCCATGCCGACGACCTGTTCCAGGGCATGAAGGTCAAGGGCTGCTACCAGTTCCGCCTGACCCGTAACGCCGACCTGTCAGTGGACACCGAGGACGTCGAAGACCTGGCCCGCGCCCTGCGCGGCGAGCTGTTCAGCCGGCGCTACGGCGATGCGGTGCGCCTGGAGGTGGTCGACACCTGCCCGAAACACCTGCGCGATCACCTGCTCAAGCAGTTCGGCCTGACCGAGGGCGAGCTGTACCAGGTCAACGGCCCGGTCAACCTGACGCGCCTGTTCAGCATCACCGGCCTGGATAACCACCCGGACCTGCAGTACGCGCCGTTCACCCCGGTGATCCCCAAGCCGCTGCAGAATTCGGAGAACATCTTCAACGTGGTCAGCAAGCAGGACATCCTCCTGCTGCACCCGTTCGAGTCCTTCACCCCGGTGGTCGACCTGCTGCGCCAGGCCGCGAAGGACCCGCACGTGCTGGCCATCAAGCAGACGCTGTACCGCTCCGGCGCCAATTCGGAGATCGTCGACGCACTGGTCGAGGCAGCGCGCAACGGCAAGGAGGTCACGGCGGTGATCGAGCTGCGTGCGCGTTTCGACGAAGAGTCCAACCTGCAGCTCGCCAGCCGTCTGCAGGCCGCTGGCGCGGTGGTGATCTACGGGGTGGTCGGCTTCAAGACCCACTCCAAGATGATGCTGATCCTGCGTCGCGAGAACGGCGAGATTCGTCGCTATGCGCACCTGGGTACCGGCAACTACCACGCCGGCAACGCTCGTCTGTACACCGACTACAGCCTGCTGACCGCCGACGTGGCGCTCGGCGAGGACGTCTCCAAGCTGTTCAGCCAGCTGATCGGCATGGGCAAGACCCTGCGCATGAAGAAGCTGCTGCACGCGCCCTTCACCCTGAAGAAGACCCTGCTCGACCTGATCGCCAAGGAAACCGCCGCGGCGGCCGAGGGCAAGCCGGCGCACATCATCGCCAAGTTCAACTCGCTGACCGATCCGAAGGTCATCCGCGCGCTGTACAAGGCCAGCCAGACCGGGGTGAAGATCGACCTGGTGGTGCGTGGCATGTGCTGCCTGCGGCCGGGCGTGCCGGGCGTGTCGCACAACATCCAGGTGCGCTCGATCATCGGTCGCTTCCTCGAACACACCCGCGTGTACTACTTTCTCAACGGCGGCGACGAGCTGATCTACCTGTCCAGTGCCGACTGGATGGAGCGCAACCTCGACAAGCGCGTGGAGACCTGCTTCCCGGTCGAGGGCAAGAAGCTCATCACCCGGGTCAAGAAGGAGCTGGAAAGCTACCTGACCGACAACACCCAGGCCTGGGTGCTGCAGTCCGACGGTCGCTACGTGCGCCAGCAGCCCACCGGCAACCAGAATCCGCGTAATGCGCAGGCCGGCCTGCTGGAAAAGCTCACCGCCCCCGTGATCAGCGCCCGGTAACGGCGGCTGCGCGCAACACCCTCTCCCGCTTGCGGGAGGGGCGTACGCTTCTCGCCCGCGCCGTGAGCAGCTTGGCGGGTGATCGCTACAGGCGCGCGCGGACCTGCTTGGGGCTGATGCCGAAGGCGCGCTTGAACGCCGTGGAGAAGTTGGCGGCGCTGCCGTAGCCGGCGATCCAGGCCGCCTGACTGACGCTCACCCCTTGCTGTTCCAGCGCTTCACGCGCCTGCTGCAGCTTGCGCTGGCGCTGATACTCGAACAGCGACGTACCCTTGGCTGCCTGGAACTGCCGTTGCAGGGTGCTGGCGCAGCAACCTACCTCCTGGGCGATGTCCTCCAGTGACCAGCCATCGGCCGTGCCGCTGTGCAGCAGCTCCAGGGTGCGGCGAATGCGTTGATGCTCGTGCGGACGCAGGTTGCTCGGTGCACTGGCCGACTGCCCTGTCAGCAGGCTCAGGGCCTCGCCGGCGATCTCCAGGGCGCGGCTTTCCAGGTACAGGTTCTCCAGCAGGCGATTGCCGCACCCCGGGTGGAGCACCTGCTCGGCCAGGGTCAGCAGGCGTGCCGAGGGTTGCCAGCGCAGCACGTTGAGCGGCCGATAGTCCCCCTGCAGCAAGGCCTTGAGCTCCGCCTGGGCCTCGAAACCGCTCGCTTCGAACCATTCCGGCGTCAGGCTGACCGAGACCTTGCGGATGTGCTGGCCACGGCGCGCGCGGCGGGCGAACAGCATCGGTTCGTTGAGGGCGATGGTCACTCCCTCGCAGCCCGTGCGCGGGGTGCCGAAGGTGAACGGCTTGCCGTCGTAGCTGACCTCGCTGCGCCCCTGCAGGAAGAGGATGAAGTTCAGGTGCGGACGGGCCTCGGCCTGGGTGGCGAAGTCCTGCAGTTCCAGGCAGTCGGAGCAGTGCAGCGACAGTCCGCTGCGCAGGCGGCGCCAGCTCAGGTGGCCCTGGAACAGGCGGTCGGCACGGCTCTCGTCACCGACCAGGCGGATGGCGTCACCGGACAACTGGGCCAGCTCTCCGGCGCGGACGATGGGGGTACTGCTGGTCATCGGGGCACCTCTGCGTGCTTCTGGCGCAAAGAACAAATCTCGGCGCGCAAACCTCTTGCTGCAAACAGGGTGGCAGACTACGCCTCGCCATTTATTGATGCAAATCATTCGCATTAGTTGTTGTGCCGCCCGATTGGGTGGCACGCCGGGGAGGGGTTATGTACCTGCAATCGTGTCGTGAACACTCGTTCAATCCATTGGCCATCGCCGTGCTGCTGGCGCTGCCGGGGTTCGCCATGGCCGCCGAAGAGCCGCTTGAGCTGCAGCCTACCGAGGTGCTCGGTACGGCCCAGGAAGAACTCAAGCAGGCGCTCGGGGTGTCGGTGATCACCGCCGAGGACATCCAGAAGGCGCCGCCGATGAACGATGTCGCCGAGATCATCCGCAAGCAGCCGGGGGTCAACCTGACCGGCAACAGCGGCTCGGGTGCGCGCGGCAACAATCGCCAGATCGATATCCGTGGCATGGGCCCGGAGAACACCCTGATCCTGATCGACGGCAAGCCGGTCAGCTCGCGCAATGCCGTGCGCTATGGCTGGCGCGGTGATCGCGACACGCGCGGCGACACCAACTGGGTGCCGGCCGAGCAGATCGAGCGCATCGAAGTGCTGCGTGGCCCCGCCGCCGCGCGCTATGGCAGCGGTGCCGCCGGTGGCGTGGTCAACATCATCACCAAGAAGGCCGGCCTGGAGCACCACGGCAACCTCAGCCTGTACGCCAACATGCCCGAGCACAGCGAGGAGGGCGCCACCCGCCGCCTCAACTTCGGGCTCAGCGGCCCGTTGACCGATACCCTCTCGTATCGCGTGTACGGCAACCTGAACAAGACCGATTCGGACGACGAGGACATCAACGAAGGCCGTGCCGTCAGCGCCTCCAATGCTGCTCTGGCCGGTCGTGAAGGGGTGCGCAACCGCGACGTGGACGGCACCCTGACCTGGCGCCTCGACGAGTCGCAGACCCTCGAGCTGCAGGCCGGCTTCAGCCGCCAGGGCAACATCTACACCGGCGACAGCATGAACAACCTGTCCAGCAGTGCGGTGGTCGACAACTACCGCAGCGCCTGGATCGGCCGCGAAACCAACCGCATGTACCGCAACACCTACGGCGTCACGCATCACGGCGACTGGGATTTCGGTACCACGATGAACTACCTGCAGTACGAGCGCACGCGCAACAACCGGCTCAAGGAAGGCCTGGCCGGTGGGCCGGAGGGGGCGATCTACAGTGACCAGTTCGGCACCATCGAGCTGGAGAGCCTGACCGCGCACAGTGAAGTGAGCCTGCCGATCTCGGCCGTGTTCGAGCAGGTGGTGACGCTGGGGGCGGAGTGGAACGAGCAGCGCATGGAAGATGGCGTCTCCGATCTCGCCGCGATTCAGAGCGTCGGTTACCCGACTCGCTTCGATGGCGACATCGCCATGCGTACCGCATCGCTGTTCGTCGAGGACAACATCGAGCTGCGTCCCGGCACCGTTCTCACGCCCGGATTGCGTTACGACCACAACAGCCTGAGCGGCGGCAACTGGAGCCCGTCGCTTAACCTGTCGCATCGCCTGGACGACCACTTCACCCTCAAGGCCGGTATCGCACGGGCCTACAAGGTGCCCAACCTGTACCAGAGCAACGCGTCTTACGCGCTGTACAGCAACGGCCTCGGCTGCTGGGACTTCGTCACAGGCGGGCCGGGCTGCTTCCTGGTGGGTAACGAGAATCTCGAAGCGGAAACCAGCGTCAACAAGGAGCTGGGCATCGAGTTCGAATCCGCCGACTACCATGCCAGCCTGACCTGGTTCCGCAACGATTACCGCGACAAGGTCGAAGCGGGCCGTACACCGGTGGGTTCGGTCAACTTCACCCAGGGCAGCAGCACGCGCGTGGCCAACGTGTTCCAGTGGACCAACATTCCGCGCGCGGTGGTCGAAGGCTTCGAGGGTAACCTGAAGATGCCGCTGGCCAGCAGCCTGAGCTGGAACACCAACTTCACCTGGATGCTGCAATCGAAGAACAAGGAGACCGGCGAGCCGTTGTCGATCATCCCCGAGTTCACCGTCAACTCCACCCTCGACTGGCAGGTGACCGACCCGCTGTCGCTGCAGACCACGGTGACCTGGTACGGCCGGCAGACGCCGGGCAAGTACGACTACCAGGGCAACGTACTGAGTGGCGATGCACGGCGGGAGATCGCCCCCTATGTGCTGGTCGGGGTCGGCGGCACCTATGCCATCGACAAGAACTGGAGCATCGGCGCGGGCGTCAGCAACCTGTTCGACAAGCGCCTGTACCGCGAGGGCAACAGCCGCGAGGCCGGCGCCTACACCTACAACGAGCCGGGGCGCACCTTCTACGCCAGCCTCAGCACCAACTTCTGACGGCCTTGCCCAATGGTGGATGAAAAGAGCGTCATCCACCCTACGGTTGCAACACGTGGTCTCACGTAGGGTGGACGACGCTTCACCCGTCCACCGTTCGGTGTACGCGGTGGTGGATGAGAAGAGCGTCATCCACCCCACGGTTGCAACACGCGGTCTCATGTAGGGTGGACGACGCTTCACCCGTCCACCGCTTGATGTGCGCGATGGTGGATGGCAAGAGCGCCATCCACCCCACGGTTGCAACACGCGATCTCACGTAGGGTGGACGACGCTTCACCCGTCCACCGTTCGACGTACGTGATGGTGGATGAAAAGAGCGTCATCCACCCTACGGTTGCAACACGTGGTCTCACGTAGGGTGGACGACGCTTCACCCGTCCACCGCTTGATGTGCGCGATGGTGGATGGCAAGCGCGCCATCCACTCTCCGATCCCGATAACAGCGGGTCCACCCGCCGCCACCTGATGAGCCTTCCTGCATGATCCGATTCCAAGGCGCCGCGGTTACCGCCTCTGCCTCGCTGTACATGACCAAGCTGTGCAAGCACTTTCGCCACAAGATCGCCGTGGAGTTCGATGAGCGCAGCGCCGATGCACGTTTCCCGTTCGGGCGCTGCTTGATGCAGGCCGATGCGGACAGCCTGCGCTTCGACTGCCAGGCCGATGACGACGAGGCTGCCGCACGCATCCGCTTCGTGCTCGACGACCACCTGGTGCGTTTCGCCCGCCGGGAAAACCTGAGCATCACCTGGAGCGAGGACATCGCCGATGAGGGCTAGCGTCGTCCTCTGCCTGCTGGCGCTGCTGTCCTCTCCTGCGCTGCAGGCCGAACCCTGGCAGCCGGCGACGCTGGCGCAGGCGGAAATGCGCGAGCTGCAGTCCCGGCATACCGGGCGCACCTATCGCCTGTACCTGTCCCGGCCGCAGGGCGAGGCGCCGCCGCAGGGCTACCCGGTGGTCTATGTGCTCGATGCCAACCTGTTCTTCCCGCTGCTGTCGCAGCAGGCGCTGATGTATCAGCCGCATGCCTCCCGCGACGGTCGCGAGGCCGTGCTGGTGGTGGGCATCGGCTACCCGGGCGATGCGCCTTTCGATGTCCCGGCGCGCGCCGAGGACTACACGCCGCCCGCGCCGGACATGCGCGACACCGGTGATCGGCTGGCCCCCCGGCAGGGCGGCGCCGAGCGCTTCCTCGACTTTCTCGAGGATGAGGTCAAACCACTGGTCGCCACGCGCTACAAGGTCGACCCGCAGCGGCAGACGCTGTTCGGCCACTCCTACGGCGGCCTGTTCACCCTCTACACGATGCTCAGCCGTCCACAGGCGTTCCAGCGCTATTTCGCCTCCAGTCCGTCACTGTGGTGGAACCGGCGCTATGCCTTCGACCTGCTGCAGGCCCACGCAGGGCAGGAGCACCGACCGCAGGTGCGCCTGCTGCTCAGCGTCGGAGGTGGCGAACAACCTGCGGCCGGTGCAGAGCTCAAGGATGCGCGGCAACGGCACCTGGCCGAAAGGCGCATGGTGGACAACACGCGTGAATTCCATCAGCGCCTGAATGCGCTGGGCCTGCCCAACGAGCTGCTGGTGGCCCCGGGGCGCGACCATGCCGGCAATGCCTTCGTCAGCAGCGTGCAGGTGCTGGACTTCGCGCTGCAGCCGTAGGGCGGGTGCAACCCGCCAGGTAACGCTGGCAGGGGGCCCGCCCTGTCGCGATTCAGGTCGGGGAGGGTCAGCGCACGCTCAGCGCTAGGTCGATGCGCTTGAGCCACTCGGCTTCGGCCTCAAAGTCGGCCTGGGTCAGCGGGTTGGCCGCCAGCCAGCCGTCGGGGAAGTGAATTTCCAGGCTGTTGTCGCCGATCTTGAACTGCACCTCGGGCATGCTCTGGGAGCCCCGGATGTGGTGGAAGAGAATGGCGAAGCGCAGCAGCACGCACAGGCGCATCAGCTGCACGCCTTCCTCGCCGAAGTCGGCGAACTTGTCCTTGGGGATGTTGCGGCGGTGGCCGCGTACCAGCAGTGCCAGCATCTGCTGGTCCTGGCGCGAGAAGCCGGCCAGGTCGGAGTGCTCGATCAGGTAGGCGCCGTGCTTGTGGTACTGGTAGTGGGCGATGTCCAGGCCCACCTCGTGCACCTTGGCGCCCCAGCTCAGCAGCTCGCGGTGCCAGTCGTCGGTCAGGCCCCAGTCGCCGGCCACCTTGTCCAGCGCCGAGAGCGCCTTGCTCTCGACCCGTGCGGCCTGGTCGACGTCGACGTGGTAGCGCTCCATGAAGGCCGACAGGGTGCGTTCGCGTACATCCTCGTGCTGATGGCGGCCAAGCAGGTCGTACAGCACGCCTTCGCGCAGGGCACCCTCGGAGTGGGTCATGCGCTGGATGTCGCAGGCGTCGAAGATGGCTTCGAGAATCGCCAGGCCGGCCGGGAAGATGCCGCGGCGATCCGGCTTGATGCCGTCGAGGTCGATCTTCTCCACCTCGCCGAGCTTGAACAGCTTGCGCTTGAGCCAGGCCAGGCCTTCGAGCGTGACTTCGCCACTGCCCAGGCCGGCCGCCTTGGTCGCCAGGCCGATGGCCTTGATTGTGCCGGAAGCGCCCACGGCGTCCTCCCAGCCGAGGCGGCGCAGGCCCTGCTCGATGCCCATCAGCTCCAGGCGCGCAGCGGTGTAGGCCTGGGCGTAGCGCGCCGGGGTGATCTTGCCGTCCTTGAAGTAGCGCTGGGTGAAGCTGACGCAGCCCATCTGCAGGCTTTCACGCAGCAGCGGCTCGAAGCGCTGGCCGATGATGAATTCGGTGCTGCCGCCACCGATATCGGCGACCAGGCGCTTGCCCGGTGTGTCGGCGATGCTGTGGGACACGCCCAGGTAGATCAGGCGCGCTTCCTCGCGACCGGAAATCACCTCGACCTGGTGGCCGAGAATCTCCTCGGCACGGCGGATGAACACCGCCCGGTTGCGTGCTTCACGCAGGGCATTGGTGCCGACCACGCGCACCGCGCCTTCCGGCAGGCTGGTGGTGAACTGGGCGAAGCGGCGCAGGCAGTCGAGGCCGCGCTGCATGGCTTCTTCACTGAGCTGGCGCTCGTCGTCCAGGCCTGCCGCCAGCTGTACCTTGTCGCCGAGCCGCTCGAGGATGCGGATCTCGTGATTGTCGGCCTTGGCCAGCACCATATGGAAACTGTTCGAGCCCAGGTCGATGGCGGCGATCAGGGGGAAACTCTCGGCAGGGGCTTGGGGCATGATGGCGGCATCTCGTTCGATTTCCGCGCCATCCTGCCACGACTGAGCGGATGAGCCAACGCATACGGATGTCGCAGAATGGCCGATCCGCTGCTGATGCCGGCTGGCGGATCAGTGAACAGGGTAGTCCTGACCCCAGAGCCGCACCGACACGCCGCTGTCCATCGGCCCGGCGAAGATGAAGACCTGGCGTACGCCTGCGTTCGCCGGAACGGTGATTTCGTCCGGATTCTGCAGCCCTGGCAGCAGCGGGTTGGCGTAGCCATCGGCGTCGATCGCCAGGAGCGCGCCGGTCTGCGTCAGATTGATCAGGCGCAGTTGCGTGGCGGAAGTATTCTTCAGGCCGAGCGTGACGCGCAGGTTGTCGCCGTCCGGCTGCGTTTTCAGCACGTCGACCTGGACGATGTCCGCCATCTGCTCGTGGTTGGAGATGACCTGTGCGCCATCGGCGCCCTGGGCCGACTCGCGGCCATCGATCACGCCTTCGGTGATGCCGCCCAGCAGGTTCTTCCCGGCCGATATCGCCGAGGACACCGCCGCCTTGGCCGACTCCTTGATGGTGCTGCCTTCGCTGCCTGTCTCGGCGCAAGCGCCGGTGCTCAACAGCAGCATGCCGATCACGGCCGGGACTGTACGGAGAGAAACCATATGATGCTCCTTGTTGGGATGGCGCGGCTGAGTCGTGCGGCAAGCCGCCCTGAGCCGTCATGTTGCTTCCTGCTGCTCAGCAGACCCTGTGCGCAGGCACGAGGCAAGCCTGTCGCGGCTCGCCGGAGGCCTGCGTCCGAGCGCTAGCCTGTGGCAAATCCGCCGCGACGGCAAGGTCCTCCAGCGGGGATTGCGACGGAGTGACGTGGCCTGGAACCCCGGTCACGAAATCACAGGTGCCTTACGCCCCGGAGTATCCAGGGCGCAGCACCTGTGCCCGCGCAGGTGGCGCCGTGCGATGCGCCCAATGGCTCAGAGCAGGGCTTGCAGCGGTCGTTCGAGCATCCGCTCTTCGCAGTTGTGGCCATTGCCGCCGCGATCCACCACGAGGAAGCGAGCGGGGCGTTGCAGGCTCAGCAGCGGGTGGTGCCAGGTGCCACGGGCGTAGTTGATGCCTTGATCCGCTGCGCTGACGAAGGCACGGATGCGCGACTCGTCCAGTTCGCCAGGCGGGGCGACGACGATCAGCATGCGTCCGCCGTCCACCGGGTAGAACGCCTGGCTGCCCAGGGGGTGTCGTTCGAGCATGCGAATCTCGATGGGCGCATGCCAGGCCTGACCCTCGAACAGGTTGACCAGGGTGCGCGGCGCCTCGCCGGCCAGTTCCACCCGGGCCAGGTCGTGATAGCGGGTGGTGGTCCCGGCGTTGATCGGAAAGGAGCGGGCACCGGCGGTCTCGATCACCTCGCCGAACGGGGCGAAGGCCTCGCGGGTCAGCGGCTCGATGTGCAGCGGCAGGGGCGGCATGGCGTTCACAGGTTCACCGAGCCGATGAAGTTGCGCAGTTCCTCGGTGTGCGGCGCGGCGAACAGCGTCTTGGGGTCGCCGATCTCGTGCACCTTGCCCTGGTGCATGAACACCAGCTTGTCGCCCACTTCGCGGGCGAAGCGCATCTCGTGGGTGACCATGATCAGGGTCATGCCTTCGCTGGCCAGTTGCTTGACCACCGCCAGCACCTCGTTGACCAGCTCGGGGTCGAGCGCCGAGGTGATCTCGTCGCACAGCAGTACCTTGGGTGACATGGCCAGTGCGCGGGCGATGGCCACGCGCTGCTGCTGGCCGCCGGAGAGACGCTCGGGGTAGGCGTCGAACTTCTCGGCCAGGCCGACCCGTTCGAGCATCTGCCGGGCGACGGCCTCTGCGTCGGCGCGCGAGGTCTTCTTCACCACCTGCGGTGCGAGCATGACGTTCTCGCCGACTGTCAGGTGCGGGAACAGGTTGAACTGCTGGAACACCATGCCGACCTTCTGCCGCAGGCTGCGCAGGTCGGCGCGGGCGGCGTCGATGTACTCGCCGTCCACTTCAATCACGCCGTCGTTGATCGACTCCAGGCCGTTCAGGGTGCGCAGGAAGGTGCTCTTGCCCGAGCCGCTGCGGCCGATGATGGCGACCACTTCGCCTTCCTCCACCCTGAGGTCGATGCCCTTGAGTACATGGTTGTCGCCGTAGTACTTGTGCAGCGCGGTGACGTTAAGCAGTGACATTGAGCCTCCTTTCCAGGCGGTATGCAGCGAGGGACAGCGGGTAGCAGAGCAGGAAGTAACCGAGGGCGACGAAGCCGTAGACCATGAAGGGCTCGAACGTGGCGTTGGCTAGCATGCTGCCGGTCTTGGTCAGCTCGGTGAAACCGATGATCGAGGTCACCGCGGTGCCCTTGACCACCTGCACCGAGAAGCCGACGGTGGGCGCCACGGCAATGCGCAGTGCCTGCGGCAGGACCACGTGGCGCAGGGTTTCCAGGCGACTCATGGCCAGGCTTTCGGCAGCCTCCCACTGACCTCGGCCGATCGATTCAACGCAGCCGCGCCAGATCTCGGCGAGGAAGGCGCTGGTGAACAGGGTCAGGGCTGTGGCGGCTGCCAGCCAGGGCGATACGTCGATGCCGAGCAAGGCGATGCCGAAGAACACCAGGAACAGCTGCATCAGCAGCGGCGTGCCCTGAAACAGCTCGATGTAGCCTCGGGCCAGGATGCGTGGCGCAGACAGGCGCGACAGGCGTGCCAGAAGGATCAGCAGGCCGGCGATGCCGCCGCAGACGAAGGCCACCAGCGACAGCAGCAGCGTCCATTGCAGGCCGGTGAGCAGGTTGCGCAGGATGTCCCAGAGGGTGAAGTCCATCAGCGGGCTCCCATGATGAAGCGACGGCCGACCCAGGCCAGCAGCTGGCGGATCAGGATGGCCATGAGCAGGTACAACGCGGTGGTCAGCAGGTAGGTCTCGAAGGCGCGGAAGTTGCGCGACTGGATGAAGTTGGCGGCGAACGACAGCTCCTCGGTGGAGATCTGCGAACACACCGCCGAACCCAGCATGACGATGATGATCTGGCTCGACAGCGCAGGCCACACCTTGCCCAGGGCCGGGCGCAGCACCACGTGGCGGAAGGTCTCGAAGCGGCTCATGGCCAGCGCGGCGGCGGCTTCCAGCTGCCCGGCCGGGATGGCCTGGATGCCGGCACGGATGATCTCCGTGGAATAGGCGCCGAGGTTGATCACCATCGCCAGCACGGCGGCCTCCCACTCGCTCAGGCGTACGCCGAGCGAAGGCAGGCCGAAGAAGATGAAGAACAGCTGGACGATGAATGGCGTGTTGCGGATCAGCTCCACATAGACGCCGAAGATGCGCTCGAACGGGCGGATGCGCCAGGCGCGCAGTATGGCCCCGACGATACCGAGGCCGACACCCAGCAGGGTGCCGATCGCGGTCAGGCCGAGGGTGAAGGCCGCGCCCTGCAGCAGCAGGTCGCTGTGCTGCAGGACGGCGGCGAAGTCGAACTGGTACGCCATGGCTCGGCTCCCGCGCGGCTCAGAGGTCAGCCGGCAGCGGTTGCTTCAGCCACTTCTGGCTGATCGCGTCGAGGCTGCCGTCGGCCTTGGCGGCGGCGATGATGGCGTTGACCTTGTCCAGCAGCGCGGCCTGGTTCTTGTTCACCCCGACGTACACCGGCGAGTCCTTGAGCTTGAGCTTCATGCTCGGCACGCGCTTGGGGTTCTTCTCGGAAATGGCCACCATTACTACGTTGCCGCTGGCGATCAGGTCGACCTGGCCCGACAGGTAGGCGGCGATGGTCGAGTTGTTGTCCTCGAAGCGCTTGATGGTGGCGCCTTTCGGGGCGACGTTGCTCAGCTCGATGTCCTCGATCGAGCCACGGGTGACGCTGATGGTCTTGCCGTCGAGGTCATCGAGGCTGGCGATGCTGGCGTCTTCCGGGCCGAACACGCCGAGGTAGAAGGGCGCGTAGGGCGAGGAGAAGTCGATCACGGCCTCGCGCTCGGCGTTCTTGCCCAGGCTGGAAATCACCAGGTCGACCTTGCCGGTGGTGAGGAAGGGAATGCGGTTGGTGCTGTTGACCGGGGTCAGCTCGAGTTTCACCGCCAGCTTGTCGGCCAGCAGCTGTGCGGTGTCGATGTCCAGGCCGCGCGGCTGCAGGTCCGGGCCGACCGAGCCGAATGGCGGGAAGTCCTGCGGCACTGCGACTTTCAGTGTGCCGGCGGCGCCGATGTCCTGGAGTGCGTCGGCGTTGGCGCTGGTGGCGCCGAGGGTCAGGGCGGCGAACAGGGTGGCCAGCAGGTTGCGATGGATTCTGCGCATGTCGTGCTCCAGTGAAAGGATGAAAACGGATGGGTTTTGCACGGGATCGTGCAGTGCATCGGTTGTGCCAGATTCAATGAAATAGCGGCTTGCATCGCCTCAGGCGAGTATTGATAAGGTCTTACTGGTCTGAACAGTTGTGGTAATTGACCGATTGGTCAGATGCAATCCTGTGCCATCTCGGTGCGTTCCTTCGCAGGCCTGTTCCACAAGGGGGCGTCACTTGCCTGAAGTGGGTCTCTGGCCTTACAAAGGCGGCTCCACTGGACTGACCGGCCCGAACAGCCATGAATGCTTCTGCTCCTCGCGCGGTACCCGAGTACGCTCTGCAGGCGATTCGTCGCCTGATCGAGGAGGAGGGCTATCGCCCCGGCGATGCATTGCCGTCGCAGCGCGACTTGGCCGAGCGCCTCGGCGTCAGCCGCGCCTCGTTGCGCGAGGCCCTGTCGTCGCTCAGCGCCCTGGGGCTGGTCAGCGTGCAGGCCGGCAAGGGCGTGTTCGTCCAGGAGGCGCCGAAGGTCGAGGCTGCGGGCGGTTTCGTCTGGCCCTTTGCCGCGCAGGTGTCGGCGGCCGACACCTTCCAGCTGCGCTTCGCCCTGGAGGGTTTCGCCTGCGGGCTGGCGGCCGGCGTGATGACCGCCGAAGAGCTGGACATCCTTGAGGACAACGTCGAGCAGATGCGCCAGGCGTTGCGCGCTGGGGACTTCGAGCAGGCGACGCGGCTGGATTTCGAGTTCCACCGACGCATTCTCGCCGCCAGTGGCAACCAGGCGATGTTCGCCCTGGTGACCTCCAGCGCGGACATCTTCCTGGAAAGCCAGAAACTGCCGTTCATCCGTCCCGAGCGGGCCATGGAAACCTGGCAGGAACACCGCAAGATCCTCAAGGCCCTGGCCCGGCATGCTGCGGGGCCGGCGCAGAAGGCCATGCAGCAGCACATTCGCGCCGCAGCGCTGCGCACCGGCATCGCCTTCACCACCCTGGGTGATTGAGGCGTACCCCACAGGGGTATTGAAAGGCTCAATCGCCAGCGCCTTTCGGTGACACTCAAGCCGGGCTATGATGTCGCCACTTTTTGCTTCCGAATATACGGAGACTCTCATGAGCGAATTCATCACCAACGTCAGCGACTCCAGCTTCGACCAGGACGTCATCCAGGCTGAGGGTCCGGTTCTGGTCGACTACTGGGCTGAGTGGTGCGGCCCGTGCAAGATGATTGCACCGGTGCTGGACGAGATCGCCAAGGAATACCAGGGCAAACTCAAGGTGTGCAAACTCAACATCGACGAGAACCAGGAAACCCCGCCGAAGTACGGCGTACGCGGTATCCCGACCCTGATGCTGTTCAAGAACGGCAATGTCGAGGCGACCAAGGTCGGCGCCCTGTCCAAGTCGCAACTGGCTGCGTTCCTCGACAGCAACATCTGAGTCGCAGGGTGGTGGATGAGATCAGCGTCATCCACCCCACGCTGCCTGATGAAGACCCCGCTTTTTGCGGGGTTTTTCATTTTTTGGGGTAGACGCTGTATTTTCGTGGTGTTAAATTCGGCCTCGCTGCATTTTCTATGCAGCCCTCTGCACGCCGTCGCCGATTCATTCCTATACGAACTCGTTCGCGATCCTGTCGCCTTCTCTGCGGCGCGGCCTCTCAAGCTAACAGCTTTCTTCTCCTCTCGATGATCACGTCATTCCTATGAATCTGACCGAACTCAAGCAAAAGCCGATTGCCGAACTGCTGGACATGGCCGAACAGATGGGCCTGGAAAACATGGCCCGTTCGCGCAAACAGGACATCATCTTCGCCCTGCTGAAGAAGCATGCCAAAAGCGGCGAGGAAATTTCCGGTGACGGCGTGCTGGAGATCCTCCAGGACGGTTTCGGCTTCCTGCGCAGCGCGGACTCCTCCTACCTGGCCGGCCCGGACGACATCTACGTCTCGCCCAGCCAGATCCGCCGCTTCAACCTGCGTACCGGTGACACCATCGTCGGCAAGATCCGCCC
>MDSZ01057739.1_pt1 | contig 70225 bp, 38 predicted proteins | sample 811201 | NCBI WGS metagenome assembly MDSZ01 (sample SAMN05326647, study PRJNA326480) | marine metagenome | isolation source: seawater | place: Indian Ocean: North | collected 2010
CAACTAACGCAGCTGCTGGTGAAACCGCGACAATCTCTGTCTCGGTTGTGTTCTACCAGGGCGTTAAGATATCAGACAACACATAAGGAGGAAAACATGTCTAATTTATTCAACACCAATGGTGAAATTAATGCCTCCAATGTTCAAGAGGCACTCACAAACATTGTCAAGTATGCTTCCATTATCGAAGATCTTCAGCCTTCAAGTAACGCTCAGGCCGCTGCGCCTGGCATGAATGACGGCCAGAGAGATGAGATGATTAAGCAGGCTCTTATGACCCAAGAGGGCAAGATTGCTCTCGGACAGGCTATGGCCAACCCAATCCGTAGAAACCTTGACTACCAAGGCGTTGCTCGCAAGGCTCTTGTAGTTGATCCGCTTCCACAGGGTGCTCTTCCTGTTTATGATCGTGATATCGATGTCGCGGCAGTTGTTGTTTCCAGCAATGGTGCAGCTCCTGAGTCCCGCGTCTTTGGTGACCGCGTGACAGTTCCTGAGTTTGAGGTTGTCTCAAACCCAACTGTTCGTATCGCTGAAGTTAAGCGTCGTCGTTTTAACGTAATCGATCGTGCACAGCAGAAGGCTCGTCAGGAAATTCAGGCTCAAGAGGATGCTAACGTATTCTCCGCACTTGAGTTTGCTGGTAACAGCGACCTTGGTGGCGAAAACGGTGCAGTTGACCTTTCCCCAGCTACTGCTGGTTCTTTGGATAAGAATGGTCTTCTCAACCTTAAGCGTCAGATTGATCGATGGGACTTGGTTACTTCTAAGTACTTCCTTAACATCAACGAGTTTACCGACATTCTCGCATGGGAATCTGCCGGTGCCGCTGGTGCTTCTCAGGTAGACCCCGTTACTCAGCGTGAGCTTCTTCAGACTGGTCTTTATGGCCACATCTTTGGTGCCGACATTGTTGTCTCCAAGGTTGTTCCTTCCGGTCGTGGTTTTGCTTGTGCTGATCCTGAGTTCGTAGGCGTCATGCCTGTTCGTCAGGACATCGAGGTTCTTCCTGCTGATGAACCAAAGCAGCTTAAGCTTGGTTGGGTTGTAAACGAGATCATTGGTATTGGTATCGTTAACCCACGTGGTGTTGCAACCGGTACTGTTGACTAGTATAAAATTATAGGTCAAGCTACCTTATAAGGGCACAGTAGTTTTCTACTGTGCCCTTTTTTATTATATTAATTATTTGATATATAACATGAGAGGTTTATCGTGATACCCAGAAAGATAAAAGAAAGAACTTTCCTGATAAAGGCAACGCCACTGCCTGAAAGGGTTCGTGACGCATATTCTCATAGGCGGGGAAAGAGTTCTGTTGTAATGGAAGATGAGTCAGAGAAAAATAAATATGAAACATTTTTTGAATATGAAGATGATCTTGCTAATTTAAAGCCTTCTAGTGAGCAGTATGCTGAAATGTTAAGCGAAGACCCATACGTTATTATGGAGGGCGATCCTGAGTATGAATTTTCTGATCCGCAAAAATCAGACACCCAAGATGAATCTATAGGGATAATTCTTGAGCAAAAAGAAATTGGAAAAGATATCTCTGAGAAAGTAAGTGATAATTCTGCACCGACCTACAGAGAGGTTGTTGGGTTCGAATTTATACAGTGCTCTCATATAAAGAAAAATGGAGAAAGATGCAAGCGACAAGCCCCTAAGGGAAAAGATATATGCTCTGCACATAAAAAGTATGTAGAAAGGCATAGTTCGTAAGGTTAATATCTATTAATTAAATTAAGTAATCTCGAATATAGGAATAAGAAATGAACCAATATGAAACATCAGATCTGGCGCTTGCAGCTTACTTGACCTTTAAGGGGTTAAAGCTTATTAGTGCAAAAAAGTTAGCGTCAGGAAGATTTCAATTCATCATATCAGATGAAGATGGAAAGGCTGATACTCTTTCTTTAGAGTATTTTAGCAGCGATTTCTGTAGGTTTGATAACCAAGTAAGATCGCTAAAGAAGCTGCTTTACTCAAGTTAAATTATTTTACTTGCTGCTATAAGTGATAATATGTTTTGTTATGTTAGCATTAAAATTGTGCTACTTTAACACATAAATGGACACTTTATGACAAGCAAATTATCATCAAAGCACAAAAAACTTTTTTTAAAAGCAGAGTATTTAAATGAAGAGCTGAAAGAAGTCACTGCTTTATTTGAAGAATATAAAAAAGAATTTATAAAAAAAATCTCTGAGTATAAGAACAAAAGAAGCGAAGTTTACAATATATCAAAATCTTTAAAAGATAATTTAAAAGATATATCTGAGGAAGAGGGCTGTGAAGATAGGGTTGTAGATAAACAAAATCCAGCAATGAAGGGTCTCTACAGAAAGATTATGCTAAAAGCACATCCAGACAAGCTTCATGGAGTTGAAGATTCTTGTGTAAAGAATTTTTATTCTAAAATTTGCTCTAAAGCAATGGAGGCAATGGAGAGTGATAATTGGCACCTTTTGTTTTCTGCAGCAATGGATTTAGGTATAGAGGATATAGATATAACTGATGATCATATAAATATGCTTCAAAAAAATTCTAAAGATATAGAAGAAAAAATAATAAATACAAAGAAAACTCTTCCTTGGGTTTGGTTCAATGGGAATCAAAAAGTAAAAAAAGCATGCATAGAACAGTATTTGAGATAAGGTCTTTTTTTAGCCTTCTATTAATTTGAAATAGTAGTGTGCAGTCTAAATGACTATGTTGAATTGACTGTATAGTTGCTAGTTTTGTCCACATGTTTTGTTAGTACACTTAAACAATAAAACAAAAGGAGAAAGCTATGAGTAATAAATTCATAACTAAAGTTAGACCCGTAAATATGCATCTTGACGAAAATCACTTCGAGCAAGATGTAACAAGTGGTCAGTTAGACTTAGCAAGAACTGGCGAGTTCTTTCGAGAGGCAAGAAACCTTTCTGGTTCCGACGACTTTGCAAGCGAACTTTCTGTTGCCAACTCTGTATCGACATTGAGCCTATATGGCCTTGACGGATCTGGTCTTGCACCAGGCCATACCCTGTATGGCTCAAAGAACCTTTGGCACGCTATATTGAAGTTGGATGCTGACTTTGATGCAACTGATGCTGATGTAGACGCTTCTATTGATGCTATTCAGGTTGATATTTCTGAGATAAGAGCAGATCGTGCAGCCAGAGATATCGAAGTCGATAACTCTCTTGATAACTTAGATGCAAGACTTGATGATATCGAGAATGGCGTAACACCTGTGATGCAGCTTCGACAGACTTTTGCTACTGCGTCTGACATGAACACTGCTTTCAGCGCAATGGCCAATGCTCCAGCTATCGGATGGTGCTACTATGTGCAGGATGCCAATGATCTGTATGTCAGAGTTGACGATCTCGTTGGGGTTGATATAACTCCTACTATTGCAGGTGCGCAACGTGGATTCATCAGAATCGACAACTACATTGATGAGCAAGCTGCCCGAGATGCACTTAAGACTGAGCTTGATGCTTCTGTTGATGCTCTTCAGGCAAGAGCATCTGTCAATGAAGACCTTGAAACTGCAAGAAAGGTTGAGACTGATAACTCTATTGATGCACTTCAGCTAAGAGCTTCTACTAATGAGGACTTTATTGCAGAAGAGCTGTTCCTTGCACAGCCACGTAAGGTAGGAGGACAGGTCACCACTGCAATTGATCCTACCATCTATGATGATACAGATCCGGCGAGCCCAGGAAGCGTTAATGATCTTGTCTTCCAAGGCTCTCTACAGGGTATTGGCGGAAGCTATCTGAACCCAACAACTGGCACTCCAGAGTATGCTTCTTTATCAGACCTTTTGACTAAGTTGACGGGATCTGATTCAGAGGTCTTCAGTGTTAAGGCAGGCTTGAAGCTCGATGGTCTATCTATAAATATAGCTAGAGATTGGTCTAATGATGGAGTACCTTATGTCTTGGATGCTACAGATATTGCAGGGAAAACCCATGAAGATCTGTTCAATGTAGCTTCTTCCTCCTCGCCAACTCCTGGTCCTGGCGCTAATGCAGATGCAATCTTCTACAAGGATGCCTCTAGTAGTATTGAGGGTATCATTTTTGCTGGCAAGTTGTTCCCTGGACAAGTAATTGGCATTGAGTACTAAGCCGTATAGCTAATGAGTGAATTTAGTTGAGAATTTGAATTTACTGAGGGGCGGGGGCTTTGCCCCCGCCCCGTTTCTTTTATATGCTAATTTTATATAGTTTACTGACACTTTAGGAGGTAGTTTATAATGAATTCAGAAGATAAAATAAAAAAATTAAAAAAAGTAACAGCACTTTTTGATGGCTTCATGGATCAGCTTGGAAGTGTGAGGTCCAATATGGACAAGCAGAGTCTTTATTCCGAAGGCTATGCAGCATGCCTTAGAGACATCCTTGAGGGGCTTGAGGAAGGTAAAGATACAGAGATTATAAAAACAATAAAGACAAAAATAGATATGGACTCTAGAAAAGAATTTTTAGATGAATTAAAAGAGGGAATATCAGGTCTACATCAAGCTTATAGAGATATACTCAATAAGGAATAGTTATGTCTTTTGTTTTTGTTAAAAGTAAAGAAAAAGTATGTCATGATAGAGCCTCTAAGGATGCTGCAAAAGAATTTAATGAAAAAATATTAGAAAAAGAAAATGAGTACGAAAAAACCAGGAATATAAAGTTAATGCAAGAAATCCTTAGATTGAGAAGACTAAAAATGATGTTCTTGGCTGAGAGGAAAGAGTTTCATATGAAAAATTATGAAATAAAGAAAGACTCATTATCCGATAAGTATTCAGACTCAGAAAAGGAATCTTTTGGCTTAAAAGATTATGTTTCAGATTTAATTAAAAAACTAAAGGGCATATAGAGGCTATGGCTATTGGTTCAATTTACAGGTTCCCGAAAAAAACTGAGGATGGAACCATAAAAGTTAAAAGAAAAATAAAGACAGATGATGGAGGTCTTGAGGATATTGATGAAATTATCTTTTCCGCTGACAGCCCAACTCTTGGTTCAAATTTTACTGATGAAATAAACTCTTTAATTGAAAGCGGAGAAATAAAGATACCAGGAGCAGATATCGTTAATAGTTATATTATAGATATTTCCCATCAACTTCAAGAGGGCAAATATACATATAATTTTGTGAATGACAACTCTGATCCAGTTGAGTGCGACAAGATCTACAGAATATTCTTTAATGGCCTAAATGTTTCAGAGGATGTTACCTTATCTGAAGATAGGATGTCATTTACCTTTATAGATCTATATGGAGATGCTATATTTGGCATGCCTGAATCAAGATTAGTTATTGACTTTATAGCAAAATAGGAGAGCGCTATGGCAATGGGAAGTTATACTTTGGGAGCAACGGTAAGAATACCCCTTCAGGTTACAGACTCCGGGGTTCCATTTTCTGAAGAAATATATCCTACTATAAAGCAAATTATAAAACCAGATAGAACATCGGCCTATGCTGCCTCAAAGCCGATGGTGGAGCTTGATAGGGATTATGGTACGTATTATTACGATTATAAGCCAGATTTAATAGGAGATTATGTGGTAATAATAACGTATACATTTGAAGACGTAGAGTTTTCTGTTATTGAAAACTTTACTGTAGGAAGCATTGTGAGTATACCTAGGGCAGAGGCAAGATAATGGCGAATAACAGAAACCAGGCTATAAGAGGCGAGGCTGTTGAGCTAAGCATTCAGTATTATGGTGTCGATGGGTTACCCAGGGATGCTGATTCTACTCCAGAGATCAGGCTAACAGATGTTAATGGAAACATTGTTGTAGCAACAACGTCCGAGGGGGTTACCAGGGAAGATAAAGGTCTCTATGTATACTCCTACGATGTAGGGTCTGCGGTGGACACAGGCTTGTGGACAGACTACTGGATAGCAGAAATAGGTGGAGCAGGTGTCTCTAGTGAATTTAAGTTCTTAGTGACTGGATCGCCGTCTTCAGAGGCAGGCTCGACAGAACCTGGAGAGGTATCCCTTGGGGATGAAGTTGATTTTGACTTTTCAGAAGCAGAGTTGACCGGTCTTAATATTTTATTAAAACATCTTAAAGCAAGACTTAGATCAGATGGAAAAAAACCAGCTAGAGATCAGTATGGAGCTTTCATAACGGATGGATACGGCGAGATGGTTATGGAGGACTGTAATGTTTTTTCAGACGAAGTTTTAGCATGCTTTTTGTCAGCAGCATTATCTGAGTTTAATATGATTCCTTTCTTTTCATCATTTACCTTTGCAGACGAAATCATATACAAAACCTTCTCTCATGCGATAACAGAGGGTGCTTATATTTTAGCTCTTTCTTCGCAGGCTTTGGTTGAAAAAGGAAGAGATTTTACAATAAGCGACGGCGGAATATCTTACCAGCCACCTGCCCTTGGCGATTTCTTAAATTCTCATTATCAAAATTTTATGACATCTTATAGAGAGCGACTTAAATTTATTAAGAATAGCATAAGACCTAACCCCACTTCCTTCGGAACCTTTACTAATCTTAGCTCTGGAGCACCCGCTTTTGTTAGGTTGAGGCACCTTAGAAGTAGGAAGATTATATAAATAATCCTGGATTATTTAGGTATATTATAATAAGTTAAGTACATAAAGGGAGTTTTTATGAGAAAGCCAGAAGAGAGATTTATAACATATTGCGGATTTGAAAGTCCTAGAGATTTTAATGAAATAGAGTTTGAGCTTTTAGGTCTTCAAAATCTTATAAAAAGAGCTGAAGAGCGGATATCAATGCTTAAGCAAAGCTCTTTTCTTGCAAATTTGGCAATTAATAATGAATCAGAGGGTTTGGACAAATATTTTGAGGAAGAAAGCGATGATACGAGTAACAGCTTCGAGTAGCAAGAAGCTTCATGGCGAAATGGAGCTTCTATCTAAAATAAGAGAGTGTTTGAAAAAGGATCAGATAGCAATTAGAATTTGCAAAGAAAAGGGGTTCAAGGAAGAGGTGCTCGAAGCAGTGCCAATTGCATTTGATGATATGGAGCCTTCTGCTAAAACTATTGATTCGTATATTTATTTAAACAGAAAGCTAAAAAAGCTTCCATTTAATGTTCTTATGAGATATGTTATTCACGAACTCACACACTGTGTTCAGCATATGCTAGGAACCAACGGAAGTAACAGTAAAAAATATTTAGACAGAGAACATGAGATTGAGGCTTTTCAGAACCAACTAGAATTCGATGCTACTAATAGGGGCGAGGGTAAAGCTGAAGAGTATGTAGAGGATCTGCTTGACTTTCATAAAATAAAAGGAAAAGAAAGAGACTCTAAAAAAAATGAGCTTTTAGAGCAGGTTTGATATTTAAACACTCTACTAATAGAAAAGCCTCAAATGGAGGTTTTACATGCTACAAGTTATAGGCCAAACCCCCTCTGAGGGCAAAAAAAGAGTAGAGCTTGATTCGCTTATAGAATTTTCTATAAAGTCCGATGGCGATGATATAGATGCTTCATCTCTTGTAGTAGAAGTAGGCGGAGCTCTTGCCCTAAGTGACCTTGAGTTTAAAAAAGGATTTGACGGGCTATATTCGGATATCCAGGTTTCGTCAGACCTAGTAAGCGTGTCCATAGATTCAGAAGACCTATACGAACAAGGCCAAGTGGTTCTGGTAAAAATTCAGGCCCAAGGAACTTCCGGTAAGTTTTTAAATTATAATTATACATTTAAAACAATCTCTCCAGAGCCATATCTTGAGCTTTCCTCTCCAGAGTCAGGAGAAGTGGTAGCATCAGATCAGGTTATTTTTCTACAGTTTAAAGATGAAGTTGATGATGTTAATTCAGCAAGCATTAATGTTTGGGTTAATGATCTTCCGGCAATTATAAGTGGAGAGTTTCAGCCTAGGTTTGATGGAGACTCTTCTGTTATCTTAAAGATTGACGATGGAGCGTCTGCAAGAATTGAGTTAGATGAGCCATTTAGAGATGGCTCTTATCAGGTTAGGTATCAGGCCTCAGATACATCCGACAATACTCTTAGCGGAGATTTTTCTTTCTCTGTAGATCTTCCAGAAGTTATTTTATCTTCAGCATTTCCTCAGGTAAGCTTCATAGGGCTGTCAAAAGGGATTGATAGGGTTACAAACCTAGGAAGAGGAGATTCCTTTACAGTGGAGTGGTCGAAGCCTATATCCAGGTCTTATAAGGGTGATTCTTTTACAGTAATTTATTACAATGAATCCAGGCTAGATGTCTTTGATTCACAGCCAAAATTTATTGCTAAATCTGAAGTTGTTTCAGCTGATTTATCTGGTTTTAAACCAGGCTTAACTCTTTCTTTTGCAGCAAGATCCATCGAAACATTTAAAAATTCTTTGATTTTAGATGGAATGACAGAAGCCTCAGAGGGTGTCTACAAAATTCCCGATGAGGCAAAGATATCCTCTCAGGTGTTGAAGGACGATGGAACAATTTCAGTAGAGACAACTGCGGGATACCCTTCGTCCGGAATTCTGATTCTCAATGATTCTGAGGTGGTTAGGTATTCTGCCAAAACAGATACTGAATTTTTATTAAAACCAAATGGAAGGGGTTTGAGCGGAACGTCGAAAGGTGTTTTCGTAAAAGGCGATAAAGCAAAGTTATTTTTTGGATGCCAAGATAAAAATACGACGATAATTATGGCAACCCCGACATACTTCGATGGATATGAGAGCGGCAGAGAAATAGATTCTGTTGGACTTGTCGTTAATGATTATACAGAAAGTGATAAAAAGTTCTTCCAAGGCTTTGACTTCTGCGGATACCATAGAGCAATGCCTCAGAGAATATTTCAAGGAAAGGATGATTGCGGAAGCTATTTGGGCGGAGAGTTTAACAAAACTAGGGGCATGCACTTATTCGATAGAATGATAAACAGAGAAGAGGTTATTTTGGACCAAACCGGAGAGCCCGTCATATTGTTAAGAAGAAAGTGGGACGGCCCAACCTGTAGCTGCTCAGACTCAAGGAGGCAACACCCTAAGGTCAAGTCTTGCAAGCTTTGTTTTGGAACTGGATATTCAGGAGGGTTTACTCAGTTTGACTACAAGAGGAGATCGGACGGCAGAGTGATGATGATGTTTGGAGATACTCTTGAGGATTTAAAGTTAGGAGCACACTCTCACCTAGAGCAGCAATATGAGCCTCAATGCTGGACACTTCCAAGTCCTGCAATCAGAGATAGAGATATAATAGTTAGGTTTGATTTTAGTGATAATGTTGAATACATTTATGAAGTTTTAAACGTTACTAAGGATAAGTTATTCTATAGACATTATACCAGGCAAAGGCTGGCATTAAAAAGGCTAGATAAGACGGATGTTGTTTATACTTTTCCTTATTCTTTAAAGACCTAGGAGGTTATTATGTGGATTAAAAATACAGAAGGAAAAAAAGATGCCATGCTTTCCTTTGCAACTGCTGCTTTTATAGTTGTTACTTCAAATATTCTTATCTCAACACTTGGAATGCTTAATATCGGAGATGTAAAGCTGACCTTTGAAGCTATGGAAGCCTCTACTATGACTGCATATCTTGGAGCAACCTTTACAGCTTATGTATCAAGAAGATGGACAGATAAAAAGTATAATAAGACAGATAAGGGTGTTGAGTATGAAAAAAACTCTAAAAACACAGCAAGTGAGTAAAAATGGAAGATGAAAGTAAAGGCTTTTGGGGTTTGGTAAAAGACTTCTTTAATTCTATTAGTCTAAAGGTTAAGCTTTTTTTTGGTGCTGTAGTCGGCATTGCCGGCTTTATTGCTATAAATTCGTTTAGAAAAAAGCTAAATGATAAAAAGATTTTAGAGCTTGAGTTAGAAAGAGTTAGAGCGGAAATAGATATTGAGAAAGCTCAAGAAGATATCGATATAAATAATGAAAAAATTAATCACCTGAACCAAAAAGCAGAGCAGATTGTTGCAGAAATTGCTGAGCTAGAAGAGAAGAGAGAGGAACAGGCTGAGATGCGAAAAGAAGAGAAGATTTCGAACGAAGAGTTAGATGACTTTTTTGACAAAAGAGGCTTTTAAAATGTATAAAAGTATAAACAACCTAATTAAAGATTCCAAATGTTTGGGGCAAGAAATTGAGGAAAAACTTATTGCCATAGCCGAAAAGTCTACTAAGAGAAAAAATCACTTAGTTATAGATATATTAGATATGGAATCTTATGTAGATAAAGATAAGGTTACTGAAAAAATAAAGTTAGATAGAGTGGAGGTTAATACGTGATTAAAAATAGTTTAATAATATTTATGTGTATATTTAATCTTATTGTACCTAGTACGGCCTTTGCCGGAGATGTTGTTCCTAAAGGCACAGTGTTATCTCAAGAGTCATATGTTTTCACCATAGATGAGGCGACTAAGCTCTTAAAAAGAATAGAGGAGCTTGAGGCGAAAGAAGTTGAGCTGAATAAATACAAGCAATTAGAAGAGCTCAGGGTGAAGCAGATTGATCTATACAAGCTAAATCTTGATTACTCTCAGGCTCAAGTAGATAGGTACGCAGGTCTTCTTGATACTAACTCGGAGCTTATTCAGAGATATCAAAAAAGAAGCGAAATACAGTATTGGGAAAACTTTGGATACCTAGCCCTTGGGATAACATTAACTGTCGGAGCTTTTCTTGCTGCAGATGCAATAACTGATCATATGGAATCAACTAGATAACTGTTGTTACTAATTATGCTTTATTAATAAAGAAAATAGGTTTAGGAAAGTTTAATGGGAAAGTCAAATTATCCAAATAAATTAGATACATCCATTGAGATCCCCGCTGTTAGAGATAACATCGTAGAGGTTGGATCAGATGTTCTTAATAGTCTACGTTCAGCTATATTTAATATAGAGCGCTCATTAGGCCTAAATCCACAAGGGGTTTCGGGCAATACTGTTGCGTCTAGATTGAATAGATCTTTGGATGGAAATGGGAATATTTTAAAAGAATCTCTTGACAGAGCAGGGCTTCTTTCCGGACCTGTTACTAATTCTGATGTGGCAAAAACAGCTGGAATTGAAGAGTCAAAGTTAAATTTGAATTATCCAACATCAGTTCTTCAGAGCGAAATATCTCAGATTATAGCTGAAATAAATATTATCTCAAAAACAATGGAGGAGCTGGCCTACCTTTTTGCTGCCCATACCCATCTTGAGGCTAAAAATAGACACAAGGGCATAGCGATAGATATTGATGCAATTTCTGCATCTGAATCGGACACAGGAATTACATTTTCTGAGCGCCAAACATCTCAAGATCTTTTTGAGTCACTTTTTTCTTCGCATATAAACTATAGCGGAGAGTCGATATCTGTATCAAACAGGTCACACAAAGCAAACCAGATTTTTTTCGACAAAGAAGATGTTAGTGGGTACATAGTTTCAGATGACGTGCAGGGAGCTATAGAGGACGTATTAGGACAAACATTCGGGAAGTTAGAAGAACATCAAAACAGTCATCATAGCAATGGTATTATTAGAACATCTACTATTTCAAGCCCAGAGGACGAAACTGTAGGAGAGACCCTTTTAGCTCAAAGGCAAGGCTATTTTTCAGAGTATACGCCATCTAATAAAACGGGCCTATCTTCAGTGTCTTTTGATGTAGGTGATTTACCATTAGCTCCACAGAGCGAAATAGGCAAGTCTGACATACTCAGGGTGTATTTTGCCAATGGTGATCCATCTATTGATTATCAAGTACATTCGGTACAGTATTCAGTGGATAATCTAAATATTTTGAGCATAAAAGTATTTGGATTTTTTGAAAGAAATTCTGAGGCTTTAGATACAATAGCTGTTTTTAGAAATCCAAATGCAGAGACAAATAAAGCAGCGCTTCTAACCTCAGTTAGGCCTTGGCCAACTCTTCTCAAGAAAGATTTGATACAGGTGGCTAACCCAAATGCTGCAAGTATTATAACTAAGAATATAAGGCCTTCTGAAATATCTCTAGATAATCGCAATATGATGGTGGTTGTAGATGGCTCGAAAGAAATAGATGTAGATGTCTGGGATGGCTCGTCTACTACCGGACAAACGGTAGACACGATTATAAGTGCGATGAACTCTCGCTTTGCAGAGGTAGGGGCGAGCGTTCTTGCATACAGGGTCGATTTTGATGATAGATCTAGCTCACAAATAGCTTTGGTTCATACTGTTGAAAGCTCTGAGGCAGAATCATTTACCTTATCGATTAAAAGACCTGCTAGTGATGATGCAACAGATTCCTTAGGCCTATCACATTTGGTCGATGTTGTTGTAGATCAGGGGCTGGGTTCTAAGTTTTTTGTGCAAGGAGAAGCTTTGTCCGGCCTAAAAACAAAGCTTGAACAAGCCGGACTAATGCTCCTTGAGGGAACCTCTTCTATAAATTCTAGTGCAGTTGGCATAAACTTTCTTGACTATGGTATAAAGGATGGAGATTTAATTGTTGTAACTAATACGGATAGCGATGACGGAACTTATGTTATAGTTGATGTTTCAGAGAAAACAATTGCAGTTGACGACGCCCAGCTTTCAACAGGATCCTGGCTAGGTGAAGCCTCAGAGGACTCTAAGTTTTATGTGCTAGATAATTGTTTGAGCTTAGAAGAGTTTGAGTTCTATAAACCGGCTGGAGGCTCTGGTTCTGCTGCTATAGTTGATATTTTTATAGATAAAAATAAAAGAATATTTTATAATACTATAGCCGAATATGGGCTGCAAACTTACGGTCCAAGCGGAAGCCTCATTTCTCCTCGAAACTTTTTTGGAGATATCTCTGTATATACAGAATCTGATCCTGGAGTTTTTTCTGTCTCTCTTAATTCAGATGGAAATCCAGAAGTATCTTTAGATTCAGGAGACAGCGTAGAGCTTCTTGGATCTACGCCTTGTTACAAAAGAATATATTCCGGATCTTACAATGTGTATTTTGATGTATTTTTTGACGACCCTGACGCATTAAATGATAAGTTAATAAATGAGGGTAATTTTAGCTTTAATATTTATGGAGATTTTCCTGTTAATGGAGAGGAGAATCTTTTGCTGTCCAGGGTTCTCTATGATTCTCAATATTCCAGAATTACAGGTGCAGGCTCAGACCTTCCAAGAGTTTTTTCTAAGCTTGAGCATGGAATAACTTCAGATAAAGATCTTTCGTCTGCAGCTTTAAGCCGAGTTTACCAAACTCCTCTGGAGAATACGAGATCGAACGGAGTTGTTAGGGGTCTTGAGCTAACTCCCTCTAACCCTATTTTTGAAGATGATTATTATGTTGTTGATATTTCAGGCGGAGAATGCTATGTAAGAGGTAAGAAGTTTGTTTTCGATAAGATAACGGGCTTAACTTCAGATGTTTTATCTACTTCAAAAGATAAAGTTTTTATAGCAATAAATGAATGGGGAGAAATAGTCTTCGCAGGTGCAGACAGCAGCTCTGGCTCTGGAGCATGTATATGTCCTTTTGACGCCGACTCTCATTGTATATTGAGTTGCTTAGAGTGGGATGAAGTAAATATTAACGCTATAGACTTAAGGCTTATAATTAACGACCTTGATCTAAAGGTTCTTAACTCTGTTACTGTAAGCCCACAAAAGGGCATGGGGCACTTTCAAAATTTTGGAGACGCAATTAAGTATGCAAAAAGATTTAGCGATATGTTTCCTTATGCTGGTGTCCCTACAGTTCATTTAAAGTCTGGTCATCATAAAGTCGTGGTCAACGTTGGCGTAGATGAGGCGGATTATAACTTTGCAGACCATCATCCTCAGGCTGCATACTTTGCCGGTACTTATATTAACTTTCCTATAAATATAACTGGAGAGGGTGACTCTACAGTTTTGGATATATCAAAAGAGTATTTGGACCGCCCTCTAGTCGGTAATGATGACAGAACAAATGCTGGCGCAACGGAGCACATCGGACACCTTATGATTGCTGGAGCAGGATATGAGGGTGTGGATGGCGATAATTCTGTTTTTGATAATGGCACTATATCAATAAGCAATATCAGACTTCGCTTGACCAGGCTCATGCTTATTGACCCCAGAACAGAGGATGATGATGGAAATTATTTAAATAATTTTGTTAAAGCTAAAGATGTTACTTTTGATTACTCTGAAAAAAGCGGTTTTGGTGCACACAATATGGGGATCCATATTGCAGGACAGAGTGCAGAAACTACTGATAGCGTTGGCAACTTAATGGTAAGTAACTGTACCTTTATAAACTCAATGATAAGGGCCTCTCATTTTGACGAAAGCTCTCATAAGAATATTTTAATAAACGAAAACCTTTTTACAGGAAATGGTTCGGAGCCTGATAACTCGGACCTTTATGCGTTTTATGGCTTTCAGCCTAATAGTTTTAGCTTAGTTCCTCCGGAAAATAACGTAGAAATAAGATCTAATATAATGCCCGGATATATGGCCTCAGATGCAAATAAAAGGGCGTCCCTTACTAGCGACGGCGCGTGGTGGTCAGACAGGCTGAGTTCATCACTTCGAGTTGGAGATCATGTTGTAATAGGCGGTTCAGGATCCCTTAATGTCGGAGACCCAAAGGTTTACGGGCTTGTTATGGGCGATGCCCGAGCTGGCGAGACTGGAAATGGAATAAGGGTTAAAGAGGGAAGGGTTCTTCTTGAAAACGGAAACCTAGATCTGTCAAGTGGAAATTTGACTCTAACAGATGGAGATGCAACTCTAACAGATGGAAATCTAACCCTTACAGATGGAGATGTAATTCTAACAGATGGGAATCTAACTCTGACGGATGGGAATCTAACTCTGACGGATGGAGCCATCAATCTGGAGGATGGAGATCTCAACATTAATGATGGTCGGGCTTATTTTTCAAAAGCAGCAGCTGCTAGTCAGGTTAATATTATATCCACCTCTGATGATATGAACAGTGGGCCAGAGCTTGTGTTCAGAAGAAGCTCTGGTGCCGATGGAGATAATTTAGTTACAGGCTGGAACCTCGGAGAGGTTAGGTTTGGGGGCTATGAAGGGCCTCCTTCTGATACAATTAGCTCATCAACTAATGGTGATGCAGCTATAATCGCTGAGGTTGCCACTGATGATTGGGACCAGAGCACTAACAGAGGCTGTAGGCTAGATTTCTATACAACTCCGATTGGAAGCACTTCTTCCAAAAGGCGATTTCGCATAGCCCCCAGTGGTCAGCTGCAAATATCGGGAGGAACAGACATCGAGGGCGTTGACGCTACTAGTGAGGCGACAGGAACTATGCTTATTGGGCAGTCGGTTTGGTCATCTGCTGCGAATGTAAATGATGATAATTGGACCTCAAAACATCACATGGCTCTTGATGCGAATGAGATTCAAGCAAGAGGTTTTGATCTTGAGGCGAGCAGCCTTTATCTTAATCGCGAGGGAGGGTCGGTATTTATCGGAGATGACCAAACTTTGGTCGACGGTATCGGCCTTAAAGTTAACAATACTGACACAAGTGAAACTGGATTTAGACCCACTATTCATGCGTCTAATTATAAATCGGATTTTATCAACCAGTCAGCTGTGCTGTGTCTTGAGTTTGAACAAATTCTTTCATCTGAGCTGGATCAAGGGACGATACCTGGAAGCATTCATACTGGCGATACTTTTATTAGATTTAGAGCTAGTGGCTCAACAGTTGGATCGGTTAATGCTGATCAATCAACAGTATCATTCAACCCATTTACAGGACAGCATATTGCGCCTATATCAGGTGAGCAAAAGCTTCTTTGTGATGAGTTAGGAAAAATCGTTTCTTCAGATGGTACGGCTTTATTATCAAATTGTGTCTCAGAGTCCTTTTCGGGAGTTAGGCTATCTTGCGAAAGTAGCGACAAGACTGTGTATGGAGTTATAGCGAGAACTCCATGGCTACCTGAAGAAGAGGATTGGAGAGACTTTCCATCGGGTCAATATGCAGTGACTGTTAATTCACTTGGGAACGGAAGAGTTTGGGTTACTAATATTTCTGGAGATATTGAGGCTGGAGATTACATAACATCTAGTAATATCCCTGGATTTGGAGAGTTACAGTCAGATGATATACTGCATAATTATACAGTTGCAAAAGCTGTCGAGACTATAAATTGGGATCTAGTAACAGACGTTATAACTTATAATGGTATTGATTATAAAAAATATCTTATAGCATGTACGTACCACTGTGGATAGGAGCTTATAATGGCAAAATCAAATTATCCAAATAAATTAGATACATCAGTAGAGATACCTGTAATTAGAGATAATATAACAGAAATTGGATCAGATGTTCTTAATAGTTTACGCTCTGCTATATTTAACATAGAGAAGACTCTTGGAATAAACCCTCAGGGTTCTTCTGGAAACTCAGTTGCCTCAAGAATAAATAGATCTTTAGACGATAATGGAAATATTATAAAAGAATCTTTAGATAGAGCAGGAGTGTTGTCTGGACCTATATCAAATGAAGATGTATCTAAAGTTGCAGGAATATCAGAAAGTAAGCTAAGTTTAAATTTTCCTACGGAACTTCTTCAGAATCAAATTTCTATAATAGAAAAAAGAATGGCTCTTTTTATTGCAAGCTTAGAAGAGTTAAATCTTTTATTATCCTCTCATGTTCATCCCTCTGCAAAGAACAGACACTTTGCAAAAGCAATTGCAGTAGAAGAGGTTTCAACTCCTGCGTCTAGCTCTGCAACGATGAGTCTTAAGGAGCAGACTCTTCAAAAGACTTTGGAAGAACTTTATAGTTCTCATATAAATTACTCAGGAGAAGGAATAAGTGATCAGAATAATTCTCACGATGCTGGACAAATTTATTATGATAACAGTAATTCTCTAGAGATTATTTCCTCAGACGACGTTCAAGGGGCTATTGATGAAATAGCCGGCGGAACAGGAGCCTCTCTTTTAGGTTCTATAATGAACTTAAATTCCAATGGACTCATAAGAACAGGAAAGACATTTGATGCTTTTTCTGGTGATGATAGAGGCTCCGAGTTAATACCCTCTTCGGAAATAAGGTGGGAAGGCCCTAGCGGCTCCACAAGAGAGCTTATATCCTTTATAAGCCAACCTACTCCTGCTGGAACCATATCTCCATTTGATGTGTTAACTATATTAGATTCTCCCAACTCTTCTGATAACAGAGATTATATTATAGAGAAGGTGAATCTTACTAGTGAAGATAATTTAAAATCAGTATCCGTATTTGGTGGCCCAAAGTTTCCTTTGGAGTTTGGAATAAATGCAAAAATAACTAAAAGAACTTATACTGTTTATAATGAAAATGGACTAAACTGTTCCTCTAGACCTAGATATTTTCGATCTAATACGCCAGATGTTCAGGTTGCAAATCCTAATTCTGCAACAATTATATCTTCAGGAATAAGGCCAAATAATATTATAAATGGTACTTCAAATATTTTAGGAATAGAGATAGATGGTACTCCTTACGATATTGACCTATATAATCCTGATTTTTCATCTCAAACTGTAGATACAATTGTAGATAAAATAAATCAGCATGTTGTTGAAAACAAGCTTAATATTTTTGCCTATAAAGTACGTGCATTGAGATGCTATGAATTAGCAATATCTCATATTCTTCCTAATTTTAAAGAAGACTCCTCTAATAGAACTCTAAAAATTATTGATACTACACAGTCTGCCCACAATGCGTTAGGTCTTGGTTATATATTAGATCGAGAAGTAGAGGGTCTTTCTGGAAATACATGCCACATTAATGGTCGACTTATAACTTCGTTTGGTAACCTTAAAAAATATTCATCTGAAAATTTAAAAATAAATATAGGTACATTAAATCTTGTTTCATCGCAAATAGATTTTTTGAACGAAGGAATAAGAATAGGGGACCTTTGCACTATAGAGGGCTCTTCTGATACTGCTGACGATGGAACCTATAGAATTCATTCTGTTGATGCAAATACAGTTACTCTAGACTCTACCGGCGCAACCTTTGCTGGAGAGTTGTCTGAATCATCTAACGTGTTCATACAAAGGTGCACTGCCCCTGTTGGAGAGCTTGAGTTTGAAATTCTAGATGGGATGTATATAATTGATGTGTTTATGACTGAAGATGGAGATATTAATTACGCAAAAAGAGCAGAAGTAGGATTCCATCTTCAAGATGCTGATTTTTATGCAATTGTAACTGACTTCTCAAAGGGCTACATATCTGATGGGTATGAGGTCAACTTAATTGTTGACTCAAGTGGTTACGCAAGAATTTCAGATACGAACGGAGTTTTCGGAGATCCTTTAGGAGAGGCTGTATATGTTGCTTCTACGGGAAGATACAAGGTATTCTCTCCAGATAAATTTAACTATATCGTGCTAGATGTCCAAGGAAGCACTCCTCCTGCTGTTGATAAAACCGTAAATATTACAGGTGTAAACGAAATAAGAGATGATGTCTTCCATTTATCAAGAATAAATTATTCCACAGAGTTTGGTTTTATCTTGGGATCTCCTGCGGATAGTGGCGGAGGAATACCCAAGGTACATGACAAAAGAACTACTGGAACAATTGATGACACGATTATTAGTGAAAATATATTAGAAAGATATATTCAAGGCCCTAGAAATGAACTTAGAGGATCTGGCTTTATAAGAGACTTGGATATAAAAGAAGTTACTTACAATGGAGATGGAACTTGCTCTGTTTCTGTAAATCCAGGTGTTGCAGTTGTTAACGGAGTAAGGGTTGAATATTTTGGCATAAATAATACTAGATATGATTTTAATACTCCAGACAGAGCTAATTTTTATGTGGCAATAGATGGAAAGGGGTGTTTGCTCATTGAGCCAGAAATGTATGCCCCAGATCTTGCTCTAAATTTACAGGATTCTGATTACTCTTCTCCTTTTATATCTCAAAATGTTGCCACTATAGCTTATATTGAAGTTGATACATCTGAAGTTGAAGACCCCATTGTATTAGACCAAAGATTCTTTATAGACCATATAGATTACAAGTTAATTGGAGAACTAACTGTTGCAAACGACAAAAGGTTTGGACATTTTACTGATTTAGGAGAAGCAGTAAAATACTCCAGAAGGTTTCATAAGATTTTCCCCGAAATGTCTAGACCCAGTATAAAAATCAAAGAAGGAACATATGATATATCAGAAACAATTACAATTGACTTCGATATTCAAATATCTGGATCAGGACCACAGACAGTGCTTCAAAGATCAGGGGCATTATCCGTAGGAGAAAGCGATGCGACGTTACAGCCGCCGCCTGTTATATATATTGGAGGAGGAACCTACGAGAACCCTAAGGCATCAGTGCTAATAAGAATGGGAGTTACTTTAAGGGATTTTTCATACAAAGTTAGAGAAGAAACTCTTACTGAAGGCGCTGGAACAGCTATCTTAGTCGGCCAATCTATAGATGGTATTACGGGTTTCTCATTCGGTGGCGGACCTACAACTTGGAGTGGCGGCAGTAAAAACGCATTTTTTGCTTTTGAGAATATTAGATTCTCAGGAGAAAAGCTAGGCGCACATGACGGTACGTTTACATACTATGAGGAGGCTATACAGATTGGAAAGAAAAATCTTGGTTCATCCTCACTCTACGGTAATATAAGAATATCAAACTGCTTCTTCGACTGGATGGGCGGGGGATATGGTCCATGTAGAATTTGGGAATTTAACGAATACAAGAACATACTAGTCACCAGCAATATGGCAACTAACGTTTATGGAGATTCAGGAGTACAGTCAGGATCCAGTTACGGCATCTTATATACCCATAATTTAGATCCTACACAGTTTTCAGATGTTACTGGAGATGGAATCAAGCTAGCAGGAATAGTGGAAACAGGAAACTACTCCGATGACCAGTAGAACTTCTAAAAATCCTTATCAGGAGGTTATATGACTGAAAATAACCGAGAGCACTCTGCAATAGATGCTATATACCAAATTGAAGAAAGTTTAAATGAGTTGCTAAAAAGAGTGCGAGTAATTGAGGACAATATAAAAGTTCTAAATAACAAAGTTTCTAAGCTTCCTAAAAATGCTTTGCCTAATCCCCCTACCCCCTTTGATAAGGATGAGGATAGACCCGCAGCCCGGCCTCGGCAACAAAAAGTTGAAACTTTAGTTTTGGGGAATATAAAGTTGCATGGGTATATAGTGAATAATGCTAAGATACCCATAGAAGGTGTTACTGTCAATGTATACAACGATAACAACCATTTGGTAAAGACCTTGAAGACAAGTTCAGACGGTCATTGGGAGGTAAGGCTTCCATCGGGCAGATTTGGGGTTGAATATATCCACAAAAAGTTTAAGCCTGTAAACAAGACAGTAGACCTAGAAGATGGCACAAAAGAATATGAGGTTAGGTAAATGTTTTCTGTAAAAATTTTTAGTGAGAAGAATAAGGCAAATTCAATTTTGTCCAAAACTGTATCAAAATTATCTGATTTTCTAAAGAAAGAGATGAGCAGGGATGTTAGCATAGTTTCTGATTCAACTTCAATTGAAATGGTTTCTGGTAATTTAGATACTAATAATGATGAGATTATAACAGAGCTTATGTTTAAGAAAACCATTACTCTTAAAGCAGATGATCTTAATGATCGACAAAAGTTAGATAAATACGTTAAAGAGATTAAGCATTTTTGTGAGCAAGCTGCCTCAATAGAGGATATTGAGTATTTGCCTCTAAACTTTAGGAAATAGAATGATGGATGATCAACAATTACGGGGAGGTCTTAATGGCGATCACGTTGTCTACTCAAGCTTTTTTGAAGATAACTACATCGTACAGCAAACCGCAATTGTTCATCCTAAATCATTAATTATAGATGGCTTAAGAAAAGTCTTTAGAAAAGACTCTGTATTTACATACAGAGATGATGAGTTTGGATACCCACTAACACCAGATCAAACAGGACTTGATATAGATTCTGATGCCACTACAAAAATACTTGTAAGTGATTCATATAGATATGAGGTAAAGTTTTTTCCTGCTATAGTGATAAAGTCTAGCGGAGGATCGTACAAACCCCTTTCTTTTAACCAAAATATGACATACAAGTATAGAACGGATTTGGTAGAAACTCCTTACGGCACAAAGAAGACCGTAACGACCCCTAGCCACAGGGTATACACTGGAAGGTGGGAGCTTGGCTTTGAATTGGGAATATATTCTGAAAGTCAAAGTGAGCTAGAGGAACTTACTGATATAGTATCTATGGCAATGCAGTATGTTCTGTGGCAAGAGCTTAGGGCCAATGGTTTGTTTATAACTCAGGTAAGGATTGGCGCAGAAAGTGCTGAGCCTTATGCTAATGATTATGTGTATAATACAACAATAAGTTTGAGTACATTGTCAGAGTGGAGAGTTGAGATTCCTATTGAAAACGTTGTAGAGAAAATAGCTTTCAGTATGCAGCCTACATGGCACCCAATTCCCGGTGTAAAAGGTAGGTCAGACATGATGTCTAAAAGGTTTGATGATATAATAGAGTTAACAGAGATTTCATAATGGGTTTTATAAAAAATGAAACTACTAATAATAAATATTTTGATGAGTTATTGCAAGTGCGGAGGATTTTAAATGGCTAACATACCCGGAATATCAGGATTTATTCAGCCTGGAGCATTCGCCAGGGATAGAGTTATATCTCGTGGAGCATCTGTCCCAGGAGGGACTAGAATAGTCTGCGTCATGGGCGAAGGCATAAGAGAGGAAACTATAGTTTCTTCCGCTACAGGTCGCGGAGAAGATGGATCTGGAGAGGTTAATCCGGCTGGATCTGGCGGAGAAGGGCGATTCTTTAAACTTGCTCAGGCTCCAGTGGTCAGCGGAAGAACAGAAATAAGACTAAATGGAACGCTTCTTTTCGGAAGGGAAGAGAAAATAGGGGAAAGCTCGCTTGATTCTAGCTTTGACTTTAGACTGGACACAGAAACCGGTCACATTGAGCTTCAAGGCACCTCTATTGCGGATCAGGACGGAAAAGGCTTTAGTGCTGGATCAATGAACATTGGTAATGGAAGGATTGTAGAAAATGATGATTGCGATCCATTTGTTACTTTGGCTGTACTTGATGAGTCAGCTCCAGCAGAAAGATGGACTATTAGATGCGTTAGCGTTGTTCGAGATGCAAATGGAGATCCCATTCCTGGTTTAGCTACCTTTACTGCAACAGGATCTGAAACAGGACAGTTATACGATTCAGCAGGAAATGCTTTTGTTTTTAACAGCTCGTATTACACCAGCGGAAGAGGAGCCGTTTCAGGCTCTGAAGATGAATGCACAGACGGATTCGTTGTAGCTAGCGGTACTGCAGGATCGGTTGTCAGCGCTGCTGGTGATGAATCTCCTGAGACAGTGAGCGCTTTTGAGGTAGACGGAGATCTCGTTTCCGAAGGACAGGCTCTTCCCGGAGACTTCCTCTGCCTAACAGATGGGTATGTAGGAGTTGAGATTGAAGATCTAACTTATGATACTGAATCTGACAAAACCACTATATCTCTTGCTACAGATAGCTTGGGTCCAGCAGATCCTGCTTGGGATGAGTCAGATGAGTATGACTGGGAGATTAGAGCAACAAATCTTCTTATAGACGACGAAACGGTACAGCATTCAGTTAACCCTGAGTCTGGAGCACAAACTCCAGATACCCCAGGAAGCTTTACGAGCGCTGATATAGGAAAAACTGTAGTGATCTGTCAGGGAAGCGGAGGCTTTGCTGGAGGCAGATATGTAGTTAGTGCGGTTACTTCTTCAAGAAGAATGAGGGTTCACGCCCTTGAAGACTCATCTGCAGGCTTTCCTGATATGCAGGAAGACCCAGGAACTGGCCTTGCAGATACAGGCCTAACATTCCATTTGGTTCAAAATAATGGAGTCCTGCTGCTAGGAATCGAAGAAGGATCTGTACCATTTGAAGTTGGCGATAAATTTTTAGTAAAAGTAAACTCTAGAGCTTTGGCATCTGGAGATACCTTAGAGGCTAAATATATTTATGAAGCTGACCTAAATGATCCACAGCTTTTCCTTGAATCAAGAGATCTTTATGCAAAGCATGGTAGCCCCGGAGAGGAAAACACTCTTGCTCTAGGCTCTCAGATGGCATTTGAGAATGGTGCCCCTGCAATTCTTGCGGTACAATGTAAGCCTGCTGTTCCAAGGAGAACTTCCGTAACATTGCTTGAGAGACAAAATTCTTTAGGGCAGGGAGGCTTTTCTCATTGCTATGAGGTTGGAGCAGGAGAAGATGCCAATAACTGTGATGTCGATGACCTCAGGTTCTTAATACCAAGGCCCACCACAGGTCTTAGAAACGGAAAGCCTGATTCTGATTCAAGAGTAAATATCTTTATAATAGATAGTCAAACTGGAAAAGAGACTCAAATTTTTCCAAATAAAGTAGATTTTTACCAATCACAATTAGAGTCTGACATTCAACAATATAATTGGATTGCAAGCTCTGACAATGCATTCTCATATACTATAGTTAATGCTTCAGATGATATATTGGAGAATGGAGACGAAGGAAAGGTTGATTCAGACGCCGGAGGAACCTACTTCACTACACCAGAAGTAGACTTTGATGCAGATCATGTAGGCATGACGATAGTTATAACTAGCATGGACAGCTCTGTAGATGGAACCATTTACACCAAAGCTTCAGATATACATGAGCAGCTATTTGGAGTGGCAGGAACAGACCCAGAGCTTGTGATTGAAAGTATATCTGATGACTCAAAAGTATATGTCGATGGAGCAGGCGGAATTTTATCTAGCTACGAAAATGTACAGTTCTTTATAAAAGATACGTCATCTAACTCCGATGACTCAATGTTATTGCTTCACAGAGATCTTGTCTCTAGCGGAGTGTTAAAAGAAGGTGATGGAATTAGAATCTCTTATGTAGATGAGAATGACTCAGATTTCTTTGATACAAATTGGTTTAATGCACTTGAGGCTCTTGAGGCTGCTGATGCAGAGATCCTAGTGCCTCTTCCAAGACAGGCTATATCCTCTATATTTAGAGCTACAGTAAATCATTGTGAAAATATGAGTTCTATTGCTAACAGGAAAGAAAGAGTTGCGTTTATTGGAGCCCAAAAGGGTGTTACTCCAGATGCGCTAACTGGCAGGACAGAAGTTGCGGTTGAGGATATAGGAATTCTAGAAGGAATTCAGGGAGACGATCCAGAAGAGATTTTAAATGGAAACATAGAAGATCTGGTAAACTTTAAGCTTAGCGATAACTTCACAAGCAACAGATGTGTCTTCTTCTATCCAGACTCAATCGTAAGAAATGTTGCAGGAACAAATATTGAGCTTCACGGATTTTATATAGCAGCTGCAGCGGCAGGAAATCTTTCTGGAAGACAAAATGTTGCAATACCGCTAACAAACAAGTCTTTATCAGGATTCTCTTTAACGCGAGACAAGGTTTATAGGCCTATAATTTTGAACGCACTTGGTGAGGTGGGAGCTACGGTTCTTCAGCCAGTAACTGGAGGAGGAATAGTTCTTGCAGGAAGAACAACAAGTCAGTCTGGATATGTAGAGGATGAAGAGATATCAATCATATTTATCAGAGATGCTATAAAGAAAGTTTTGAGAGCATCTATGAAAGGTTATATAGGTAAGGTTCAAGGGCCAGATACAACAAAACTGATGGCTAGCAGAGCTTCTTCTATTATGAGCGGCATGGTTGCCCAAGGTTTGGTTACATCATTCGGAAATGTAAGGGTAGAGCAGGACAAGGTTGACCCAAGGCAAATGAATGTATATCTACAGTTTACACCAGCATATCCAATAAATTACATATTTATTGATATTGAGGTTGGAATAATATAAATACTAAGGGAGTAAAATGTCATATCCAAATACAAAAACCATATTCGATAAGCCTGGCGAAGGCGGAACAACAAGATCGGGTTTATCTACACAGATAATAATCTATGTGAATGATGCTCCCGTTGGTGCTATTCAGAGTTTCAGCGAAACTCAGTCAAGACAAACTAAGAAAATTGCAGAGGTGGGAACAGATGGTCTTATAGAGATTGTTCCTAGTGCGCCAACAAACGTAACTCTGCAGGTTCAGAGGATTGTTTTTGATGGCCTTTCACTTCCTGAGTCTTTTTCGCGAGGGTATAAAAATATTCATGCACAGAGAATTCCATTTGACATAAAAGTGATTGATAAGTTTGCAGGAACTGAAGATGCAGAGTCAGTTATAACAACATACCATAACTGCTGGTTTACTAACTTGCAGAGATCATACACTGTTCAGGATTATGTTATATCAGAAACAGCATCAGTAGATTGCGAATTTGTTTCAAGCACACGTAACGAAGGACCTGTTGCTGCTACTCAAAATAATGCTGGTATTAGAGATATGGCCGACACCAGACAGGATGATGATGTAGAGCAGGAAGCTGATACGGGACAACGTCGAGGCGCTCTTGATGTAGCAAACTTAATTAATGCTGCATACTAGTTCCTAATAAAAAATAATTTTCAATAAAACACTGTTTTTTTAAACAGTGTTTTTTTTTATAAATAAGTAATATTTATAACAACCCTTTAAAGGTAGGAGTAAGTTATGCCTAGAAGAACCGCCACCGTCAGTCAGCCAGATTCGACAGAAGAACTTGAAAAAGTTACAAGCGAGCATAGTGAGGCAGGCGAAGGTAATATGCTCGATTTAGATGATTTAAAAGACTTAATATTTTTAGGAAAATTATCCCAAAAAGTTAAGGTTGGAAACTTTTCCTTTGAAATATCTACATTGACCACTTCTCAGCAAAAAGAAGTTATGTCATCAATTATGTCTGATAACTCTAATGCAACTCAAAGAATGCTTGAGATTAAACCTCTAACTTTATCTTACGCTGTAACTTCTGTCAATGGGGTTCCTCTAGAAGACCTATGCAAAGATGAGTCTATAAAAGATGTTGCAGAAAAAAGACTTCATGTTATGATGAGTCTTCAGTCTGTGCTTTTAGAAAAGTTATATAAAGAGTTTGATGAACTCGTTACAAGATCAAACAAGCAGCTAGGAATAGAAGATTTAAAAGAATAATCGAGGAGCCAGACAGCAGGCTTCGTTGGCGGCTAAGTAAAGCTTGGACCTGCCCAGTGGATGATGAGAGGATAAATAAGTCTTCTGATCATCAGATGCTGTGGTATGCCCTAAATTTTGCAAAAGATGATGAAAAAGCTTATAAAGAAAACCTTGATATGGCAGACTATATGGCTTCATTTTGGAATGCAGAAGCGGTTGAGAAAGTTAGAGAAGCTAGAGACACTAGAGATGATGAAAGATTCTCTGATGACAAAGACTTCGAACAACAAATTCTTGACAAAGACTTCCTCAAGGCAGATGATGTTATAAGAACTATACAAGATAAATATAAACATACTAATTTAGAAGGTACTAATAAGCAGAGAGAAAGAGTTGTGAGGGTTCCCAAGGATATGTCAGGACTGTTTCGAACTATAAAGAAGGAATAGGCAGATTAGTATGGCAGGTAAGGCTACAGAGGGTATTCAGAAAACCCGCCGAGAAGTGAAGGAGCTTGCTCAAGAGATTGACAAGCTAACAAAATCTTTCGGAACATTCTTCGCCTCTGGTTCTCAAGGTGTATCTAAGGTAGGCGAAATATCTCAAGCTTACAAAAACCTTCAGGCTGTAATCTCGAATACAAATGATGCTCTCTATAAGTCTAGTGATGCCCTAAAGTCTGCGTTTGGCAGCATGGGGATTGTAGGGGACTTTGCTAGCCCGGTTATAAATGCTATCACAGGAATAACTGGAGCTTTTGCAGGCATGGTTGAATTTGCAGCAGGGGCTCCTGCTGCAGTTATGTCTGCATTAGATGATCAAACTAGAGCAATGCGATCCTTTGAAAAGGATATGTTTGACTTAGAAAAAAGATTCGGCGGAACACATGCGGCGGCATTAGATTTTGCAAATGGAATGAGGGCTGCTGCGAATAATGATTTTGCACAGAGTCTTTATTTGACAACTAATGAGATGGCTGCGTTTGTAAGGGCTACTGCCGGAACCCAGCTAACCCAAGAGCAACTCGGAAAGGTTGTTCAGGCAGGGACAGGAAGAATTGAGCTGTATGGAGCCGCCACAGCATTTGCTGCTTCAACAGGTATGGATATGGCTTCTTCTGCAAGGCTTCTTAATACGCTTATGAATCAGCAAGGTAAGTCTGCGCAAGAAGCAACAAACATGCTCGGCATGTTTGCTGGTGTTTCTAAGGAAACTGGGCTATCAATAGACTCTGTTACGACTCATTTAAATAGCGCCGTTCAAGGTTTTGCTAAAATAGGTATGTCAGCTGATTTTGGAAAACCAATTTTAAAAGGTTTTACTGACACTATGAATGATATGGGTTTAGGTTTAGAAAATGCAATTGGACTTTCCGCAGATTTAACTGGAGCGCTTTCAAAGTTAACTAATAATTATGGTTTAGCTTATTTGACATTCCAAAGGGGCGGTTTAGATATTGGTGGTGGCGGAGGGGGAGGCGTTCTTGGCTCCTCTATAGCTTTGCAGGCAGCTTATTTGGAGGCAGAGAAGACCGGAGACCAATCTGCAATATCAGATCAATTAGTTAGAGGTATGCGCGATACTCTTGCTTCCTTTACAGGTGGTGATATAGTGACTGTACAGCAAGCCAATCAAGATTCGTCCTTGGCTGGACAATATTATGTTCAGCAGCAAATGTTGGCACAGTATGGAATTACAGATGATAATTCGGCAGCTAGAGTTTTGGACATGCTTTCTAGATTAGATGAAGCTACTAGAACAGGGGATAAAGATGCACAAGATGCATTAAAAGAGCAGATTGCCAATGAAACCGAGGGTCGAGATAAAACTTTAGATGAGCTAGAGAAAGTAAATAGAAAATTAGAAATTCAAACAAACCTGATGATTATAGACGCAGCTGTTAGAAGAGACTTGGACCAAACAAGGAGTGCTGCAGCTGGAATTGGAAATAAAATTATGCCGAAGGTAACTGATGTTGCGACAAGTGGCGCGCGTTCAGCTATTTCGGGAGCCGGCTCCTCGTTGGAGCTTTTAGCAAAAGCATTTGGAATGAGCGAAGAGCAGCAGAAAACTCTTAGTTCACAAGCAAATTTAGCTAGAGGTGGAACCTTGTCGGCAGATGAGGCTAGAGCTCTGGGTTATGACCCTGAGGCGCTAGCTTCACTTTCAGGAACAGATATAAGAGGGATGTACCAAGAGGGCGACGTAAAAAATATTTTTGCCAATGATCCCAACAAGCTTAGAGGCAAATTGCTTGATGGTCTAGGTGGAAGCGCCTCGGATCGTAAAACGGCCCTTCAAGATATATTAAAGAGCTCTTTGGACATCGATAGGTTTTCAACGCAACAAATAGCAACCCAAGATATTGAGGCAGTTGCAAAGCTGATCGCAGAAAACGATAGAGATCCAAATAATAATAACGCTGATGCCATAAAGAAACTTGGGGAAGAGTTAGCGAATTTAATTAAAGATATGAATGAAAGCTCAAGAAGAATAGACATAAGGCTAACTGGCCCGGGCGAGGAACTGATTAAGATTGTTGGTGAGCGAAGAAATAGAAGAAATGGAGAGGGGAGATAACAATGAGACAAAGAGAGACTATCATATTCTTTCTGCCACTAAGCGTAGAAGCCTTTGGGTTAGGAAACAATACCCCGAAATACTCTTCAACCAATGATCCCTCTAATGCTATACCTGGAGAGTCAGGCTCTACCTATGAAGTACATTGGGATGCAAGAAGAATGTATATAAATCCTCAGTCAATAAATATGCGAGAGGATAAAATTATTCAAAAGCAGCTGACTAAAGGCGGCCATATGGTCCAGTATTGGGGTGAGGAGCTTATAACAATAAATGCTCAAGGAACAACGGGATCATCTGGTATAGAGGGAATAAACGTTCTTAGAGATATATATAGACATGAGCAGATTCAATTTAGAAAGATTTTAGCTGATAGGCAGCGAGAGATGGCTCAAGCAGCAGAGGCTGCTGCGAAAAAAGCTGAGGAGCAAATGTATGAAGGAAATTTTGGAGGTTTTGCTTTGGGTTTCGCAGATGCGCTAACAGGAGGAACATTCTCAAAGACTGGTAAGGGTCTTGCAAACGGAATAGACATACTTTTTGGAGAAGATACTTTTGGAGAAGATACTGCATTAGGAAGTAATTATGGAGGCTCAGGAGCCACAGTTAAAACAATTCCTACACTTGCTGCATTTGCAGTAAATATTGACATGTATTATCAGGGTGAGTTTTTTAAAGGTTATTTTAAATCATTTAATGTCAGTGAATCTGCCCAGGAGCTTGGTCTGTTCAATTATACGTTTGACTTTATAGTAACCAGGAGAACAGGGAAAAGAGATAACTTCATGCCATGGCACAGGAACCCTTTAACGCCAGACGGTCAAACAAGAGTTTCTCAGCCTATATCAGAGCCCAAAGGCTCTTGGCCAGGAGTCGAGGCTCTATCGATACTTCCAGATAGGAAAAAGTGGAATTCTGCAGGAACAGAGTATGGCCCTTCGGATAATAGTGTGGAGTCAGAAATAAATGAAGAACCTGAAACTTCTGTTGAGCCAAACACTCAGCCTATGGATAGGCGCAATATTTAATAGAAGTTAAGTATAATAGTTAAAGAGGATTAGTTATGGCAGAAGGTAAAAGAAATCTTTCACCAAGAATAGCAAACACAGTACAACAGGTTCAGTCTGATATAATAAACGGAGTTCATCCGGCCCACATATCTTATGGGTCTATAGACACGCTAGGAAAGGGTCGGCCTCCATCTCTGGTCGGAACTGGTGCTTCTATATATTTAGATAGAAATCACGCAAATTCTGTTGTTCCAGATAACCGTGGCTATTTAACCATGGCTCCAGAAGCAGTTGTTCTGGTTAAAAAGAAAGCATTTTCTTCACTTAGATCGTCAAATGATCTGAGGTTTATGGATAAAACTGAAAAAATGCTGCTGAGAGCCACAAAGGCCTTATTTGCATATAAGGTTCAACAAATAAGGGCTTATGAAAGCTTGACTAAATTTGAAAATTATTTTTCAAGAACTGGAACATATAGTTTGAATCTTCTTTCCTCTTTTATGAGAGAGGCGTCAAGAATTGATATATCGAAATTAGGATATACAGAGGACGAGTGGGTAGAAAAAAGAATAAATGAGTGGTATCTCCAGGAGCGTGATGTAACTATGTCGGCTGACGATGGAACGACGTTTACTACTACATCAGACGGGGATAGGATTATAACGAATAATCTTTCACAAGACCTAACCATTGACATGGGATCGGTAGATCTTAGGTTATCAAAAATAACAAACTTACAGTACATAAAAAGCCTATCGGTATTTGCTGCAAAGGCTATAATTGATAGCAAAAAGGCATTGTTCAGAAGGGAATATAAGGGCGAAGATGGAGTTTTAGCCGTAGAAGAAGAGTTTGCCGATGGTATAAATAAAAAATTTAAAGGAGCGGGAAACTGGGATGATTTCTGGGCAGATGTAGGAACTGTTTTTGGAGCTATGGGCGGCCCAGAGAAATATGATGCAATAACTCAGGATATAGCATCTATTCTCAAAAGAAATGCATTTTCTACTGATAATCAGCTAACAACGTGGATAGTAGACCCTGACTCTCAGGAGAATTATATATTAGGGCCAGGAACTGGAGTGATAGAGGTTGCTTTATTTAATTCTTTTACAACATCGACTAGCTATGCCGCGCAACCAACTTCGGCAAACTTCAGTCTTTCATATCCGTATCGTCTAGGGACTATTCTAGAGGATGATATAGAGATGGCTATAAATGAAGCACTTGAAGGCACAGTAGGCGTTTTTAAGGAGGCTTTGAGCGGAGGTCTTGGGCTAAACGGTATGTCGGGAAGGATGCCTCCTATTGACGATGCTGCAGGATCATCTATTCTTTCTGCTGCATTCGAGCTAGGTGGAGCAGGAGGAATTGACGGCTCTTTAGATATGGACTATATAAGAGAAAGGCTGAGGGTTTTTTATTTAGGAAAGTCATTTATAAACCCTCCTGATCCTGTTCATTTTTATGTAAGAAGCAATAAGATGATCACCTATGGAAGCTCAGAGGACGAGCAAAGCGTTGAAGAGCTTGATGATAGCCATATGAAGTTAGATGAGGCGATTTTAAAAGCAGAGTATCAGCTGTATACAAATCAGGCTATTAGTTACAATGATTACAAAAGCCTAAGAGAAAGGCAGGACTCGTCATTAGGGATGATACATGTATTTGGTGGATTTATAAGGTCAGTATCTGAAAGGTTCTCTCAAGGAGCTTGGGAGCTTACTCTTGATTGTACAGACAACATGTCCTGGCTTGAGTGGAGCCAGTTTTCTATTGCACCATCATTAAGTGATCCAAAAAATATACTAGAGGATCCCTTAACTCCTTATACAATGATAAAAGATGATTTGGGACAAATAGTTGCGTCAGAAAGAGATCTTATTCATGAGAACAAGCAGCTTCTTCAGAGTGGGCTCTTGAGTTATGATACAGGACTTTTGGCAGGACAAAATGCTGCAGAAGGAAATATTCTTCAGGGACAGTATTCTGGGGTCGGCTCTCTTAATGGAAAGAAGGTTATGCAGCATGCAGATGGCTTTGTTTATAGGTGGAAAACCGGTATTGTGACTGCTACTGCAGGGTTCCAGGCAGTTGATCCGACAGGGTCGCTTGCATCTTCTGCATCTCAACATTCTCAAAATTACCAAGTAACTGTTGCCCCAAATGTTTTGAACAATTTGGATGTCCCAAATATTTTAAGCATTCTTGTGGTTGGCCAGCCCTATAATATAGAAACTTTTATAGAACAGTCTTATGCAGCACATAACAAAAGAGATAGATCTTCTAGCCTCACCCCTCAAGATCCTCTCACTGGCGTTGTAGAGGCGGTTAGAAAGCAAAATGAATATTTTGGAAACTTTCACCCTTACAGGACAAACTCTTTATCTCCTGAGGCTGCAGAATCAATTATAAATAATGCAGGAGTAAGGCAGACTGCAAACAATGCAGTTAAAAAGCTAAGAGAAAGAAAAGTTATTTTAGCTAAAAAAATAAGAGCTTTAAGAAAGACATCAAAGGCTGCGGCCTCTGCGAATGGGTCGTCAGCGGCTCAGTCTGAGATTCTTGCAGGAACGCTTCAGGCAGAGGTTGATTCAATAGATAAGGCTATAGACAAGCAGGTGTTGGTGGGGGTAGCCGCAGCAAGAGCCATAAATGCTGCAGATAAGATTGGAGTAGAGATCGGCCTATTTGGAAGCAGTGGTTTGCCTCTATCTAATGATGCAGATGAGAATCAAGAGATAAATAGAGCGATGATGATGGTGGGGGCTCAAAGAAGAATTGAGGATGTAAGGCTAAATAGGGATAGAAATCTTCTTATCATATCAGATCAATATGATTCGGCAGATATAAGGCCATTTATTTTGGCAATAAATAACAGTAAGTGGAATCTTTTTGATGCTAACTATAGTGATGTACTAAGTAAATGTCAGGCCGCAACAAATATATTAAATCTAGAATTTTTTTGCAACTCTCAAGGCCATTTGGAGTTTAGACCGCCCCTTTGGAACAAAACACCTCTTTCTGTCCTTAAGGCTGCTATAAAGAGCAAAAGGGAGTCTGGAAACTCTGTTATGCCTAACTTCATAACAAATTTATTTCAAACCAGAATAGAGTCTTTGCGAAAAGAAGTGTACATGTTAAACGTTAAAATTGTAATGTTAGCACTTATGATGGGAAGGTATCCGGATAGTACCCTAATTCCCAATATGAATAAAACAGGGGAATCTTCCCTTGGTTTTTTCGGGGTCAACACTAATTCTGATGAGGGAGGGGTTAGTCTTAATCGAAAAGAGTATACATGGGAAACGGGGAGTCTTACCGAACAAAACAACTCATTGTTTGGAGAGGGCCTGAAAATAACAGCCTCTTTCTCAGAGAGTGGACAGTCATTAGGCGGAGATACAGAGACTATACTTGGAGATTTTGATCCAGTATTCCAAGAGCAGGTTGGCGTTACCGAGGACATCCTTACTGCGATATCTTCTGGGTCAGGAGCATCGGGCCTTCGCCCTCCAGCTCAAAAATATGCAAGACCAAACAATCTAAATGCTATAAGAGATTCTTTCAAAAGGCTGTATGGTAGAGATCCTGCAAAAGATCTTGGCATTGATTTAAAGCTAGGTTTTCAAGATAAGGATATTATAATAAATGGTGTAAATGATGGAAGTGAGGCTGTAGAGAAGGCTTTAGAGACAGAACAGGGGTTGCTTACCAAGCTTAGGAAAGCAATTTCAAAAAGGGATAGCTTTGTTTCTATGTTAAAGGCTAACGAATCAAAAGTAGAGCAGCTAAATGAGATAGAAACATTTTTGCAAACAGGAGAAGAGAGCTCTTACGATTTGGGTCAGCTAGGAGACATGGGCGATGGCCGAAGGCTTAGGTTTGAAGATGACGATGTAGATAATGCTATAAAGAAAACTGTAGACTTTTTGGAGGCTGCTGCGACCAATATAAAGAATACAATTGATGTTTTAACAGGAGATGCTTCTGAAGCATCTGTTTATGACTATTTGATAGCTGATGATACAAGAAATTTTTTGGGATATGGCTCAGGAAGAAGGTTTATTATATCAGATGAAGAGATACTCTCCATGACATTTAGAGAGGATCCTCCTAGGTTTACTAGAGTTGATATAGAGGGAAGTGCCCCATTTGTAGGGCAGCAACTCCAAAGTGGAACCGATAGTTTTTATTTTTGGGCCGGAGCTACAGACTTTGACCTGTGGAGGCAGTATGGATATAAGGCTACAAAAATAAATCTACCATTTATAAGCGATGTAGAAAGTCAGGGCAGGCCTTATGCTATTCTGGAGCTAGGCCTGCAGAAGATGGGCGTAAACAAGGCCAACGTAACTCTTGCTGGAAATGAATTTTATCAACCTGGGGATACAGTATACATACCGTCTAAAGGGCTTTTATATTATGTTGCTAGTGTAAATCATAACTTTAGTTATGGACAATCCTTCACAACTAGCTTGTCCTTAGTCTATGGTCATCCTCCGGGGGGATATATTCCTGGTCCATTAGATGTTATCGGACAGGAGTTGGTTGGAAATATGCTGGAAGATCCTGCTTTGATAAAGCGTACAAGTGATTCAGATGATAATTATAGAACTCTAAAGCCAGATTCAACTCTAGTTTTTCCAACAGGGGGCGCTGATGTAGCTCAACTGCTTTCATTCTCAGATAACCAGGTTAGATTCACGAATATGATGATAGACCTAATGGGCTCGCTATCTGGAACAAAATACCTTTTAATAAGAGGGTTTGTTGCCGATGAGGCAGATCAGGATGAGGCTGACAATGTAAGAAAAAAGATGGCCGTAGTAAAGAGTTTGTTCAGAAACCCAAGCCAAATTGCGCATAATCATGCCGGAGCGCTTATGAGTGAGAGTCAGGGAATTTTAAATGCAGCAACAGGTATTTCTTCTGTTTTCGGAGGAGGTTCTGCTCCAACAACTATGACTACCGCTCCTTTAAGGCTTCCTAACAACGCCCCAGTTGTACCTATAAAAAATGAAAAAATAATTGAACAAGTTACTTATCTCAAAAAGTCTAATGAAAACTCATCTTCTTCAGGAGAGATAAGGTGTGTAAACAGAGTTCTTATAGGAGCAGTAACGGCGGACGGAAGAACGGTAGATAATTCGGCTGCAGGTGGAGTTTTTCCAAAGGGTGGCCCCAGACAATCTAGTTGGGTCGACTTTAGAGATGAAATTATTGGATTTAATTTTGGCTTCGGAAACAATCCAAGTATTAATGTTATAGAAGTTGGAATACTTGATATACCAAATAGCATAATGTCATCTGAGGTTGGAGGGGGTTAATATGGATGCTTTTCAGGCAACAGTAGAAAAGATTCTTGATGATGGTTCGATAGAAATATTTACAAATAACCGTACAGACACAGAGATTATACCGCCACTCTACTATGGTGGAGTAACCGACAATGGGGTTTTTTGCAATCCATCTCGGGGAGACACCATCCTTTGTGTTCGAGTTCACCCTGGAAGCAAGGGCGTAACACAAGCGATAAGGGTTTTGCCAAAAGAAGACAAGACATCCGGCTCTACTGGCGTTAATGATGATTCAGTCCCTATAGACTCTGCTGCGTATCCCAAAATCAAGGACGGCAGTTTAGCCGTTCTGTCAAAATCAGGATCAGGTGTAAAGTTAGACGGCGCTGGTTTAAACGCAGGAGCTTCAATTACTACAAATGAGGGAAGTGGTCTTTATGTTAAAGCAACAGATCTTTCTAGTTTTGCTACTTCTGTCTCAACTGTTTATCAAAACTTAAATGCAGCAGGAAACTCATATAGCGGCCACATTATAAGAGGTTCTATTAAAGATGGGGCACCAGATAGTCAGGCAGATGCAGCTATAAATTCAGATATAAAAGGTTATGCCGAGCTCTTTGGAGGCGAAAGACCCTTATACGGAGGAAGTGGGGCTCAGGACTCAGCGATGTTAGGAGGTCCGAGAAACCCTCTTCTATCGGAAAGCAGGACTGTTGTGAATTGGGTTGCTGCCCAAAGTGCTTTTACGGGTTGGGACGCAGAGTTTACTAAATCTGAGTCAAGTGGTTTTAATGAGTTTACAGAAAGGTGGCACAAGGGTGCTTTGGACCCAAGAACGTGTTTGAGCCTAGCTCCACATCAACTAATTGAGGTTATAGCAGGTAATGTGGTTTCTTCAAGAGGCGATGTCTTGGATGTTAATTATGGAATACTCAAATTAGGGGATGCAGAGGGAAGGCCTATAATTAAAGAAGAGAGTTATGAAAAAGATGCCAGGTTAAATGCTAGGAGTCTCGGATATCATTTTCAGCTATCTACGAACTATAGGTCTCAGCAGCGATCAAATGATGTAGATAACTTTATTTTCGCCATTGACAAGCAGGGCTGCCTGAAGGTTAATGTTCCAAAGAATACTTCCTATGGAAACGTATCTTATCCCACAAAAGCAGAATTTGGCCATGAAACGGGCGGGGTAAAAACCAATCCACTAAAGCCATCTGAGTCAGAGCCTATTCCGGTTACCTTGAGAGATAAATTTGGTAATGTTGTTACCCCAAAGATACCTGCCAAGACACAGATGAACGCTGCCGGAGGCGTTCCTAGTCGTGGCACAGGCATTAGGTTTGTAAATGACGATGGATATTTTCAGGGAGAAGGCTTCAAGGCAGAAGATGGTAACAAAGTAAGGGTTAATTTTACAGCTCATCATAACATGTACGCTGCAGCAGAAATGCTTATAGCGAATACTGTAACTAAGATTTGGATTCCTGAGAATGGAGCAGCATGCCCAGATGGTTTGGTGACAGGCACAGCAATAGGAAAGCCTTTTGAGCTTCCTCTTGGAGATGTGAATGGGGCGGGCGCTTTGGAGGCAGAAAAGAGCTATATGTCTACGGTCGTGGTCTCTCCTAAGCAGCCTGCTATGGATGCTGGAGGAGGGGTTGTCGTCGCAGGAAAGGGCAGAGATGATCAGTCAGAGGGATCTAATAAGCCTTTTTCAAACTCTTTTAATATAGCTGGAGAGTCAGGTAGTTTTTCTGAGGAGCTTTTAGCCAACTCTTCAGGAGGTAAGAGTGCAAACATAAATTTTGAAGGAGCTGTTGACGTATCAGTGGGTCGAGACTCTTTTGACAAAAAAAGCTTAGTATTGGACACAGCAGGCAGTTTGGTGGCTTGGCTAGGAATGGATAAATCCAAACGAAGCTTAGTTCTGCAGACAGACGGAGATGTCGCAATAAATGTAGGCGGCAGAAGCTTTTATGAAGGAAAGAGTCAGTTTCGTGCAGGAAGGTTTGACCTAAGAGTTAACGTTACAGATAAGGGCTTATCTTCTAAGCCTGGCGACGGAGAAGATGGTTTTCGGCCAAAAAATGGGCCACATGCATCAGATTTTGTTATATCAATTAGCCCAGAAGGTCTTGTTATAGCTGGAATGAAGCCTGGAGCTAATATGGTAATTAGAAATGATGGACCTCTTGCGCTTGAAAGTACGGCAAAACTATCTTTAGCAGGAAACTCTGTTGAAATAAAAGAGGGCCATCAAGTGGCCAGAAAGACTCATAAAGCTCCAACCAGCCAAGACCAGAAGGCACCAGATCTTGAAGAGGTTACTCAGAAAATTGAGTGCATCACGAAGGTTCTATCTAATTTAACAGATAGTTAAAAAATGGATATTTCTAATGATATAATAATATCATGAGTATAATATTCAACTAATTTCATCACATATATTTGGTGAAGTTAGTATAATTTTGTTATTAAATACTTGTGTTTTAAGAAGATGTTTTTAAGGTTAGGTTTACAGCATGTCTAAGTCAAATATTTTACCATTTGTAACTGGTACGATCAAGTTTCCGGAGGAGGTTTCCACTGTTCATGTTAACTGTAATCCTCCAGATGAGGATGGTGGTACAGGCGGTGGGGGAACAAATCCGCTGCAAAGCTTAGATGTAGAAGTACTCTTTCCCAAGGAAACAAACAATACAATACCCCTAGTCGGCGGTTCCGTAGTAAAGCTCAAGATGAGGAGTGGAACTAAAGTAAAAAGCTCTGATAACAACCTTATAAAGCGATATAATGTATCAAAGCTTAAAAGCTTTGCATCTGGCATTCCAGCTCTAATTGAAAAAAGTGATGAGGAGGGTTCAGACGAAGCCGAAGAGACAGATGACTCAGTAAGTCGTTTTGCAAACATTTCTAATTTAGCAAAAACTAGAGTTCAAATAAATAGATGCCTTAATGATATGCCAACTTTGGCCTCAGAGTGGTATCCAGGTAAAATTCCAACTCTAACTCTGTCTAAAACTATGACATCTAGCTTTTCTGATTTTAATGAATTAAATTCAAAAATAGCAGAAAAATCAAAAGATGCAATTAGAATAAAAGAAATGGAGCTAATAGGATACTTTAAGTTTATTCCCATTGAAGCTCTTTCTAAAATTGCTTCCGCATTACTAGGTGATCCTAACAATGAGCAAGTTGGCCTAAAGGGTTATACAGGCATCTCTGGAGCTTCATTTGCAAGCCTGCCATCTTATCTGACCGGAAGCGACGGTAACTTTCCCAACCTAGATGACGACAAGCTTGTAGATGTTCTTTTGGAACTTCTTCCTATAATAAGAGTTCCGGGTTCAAACATAGTTCGTCCAGATGAGATAATGCCAGTATTAGGATATTATACAGCCTATGATGATGCTTTATATATAAAAACTCCGGATTTATCAGGAAGAGACTCTAATGGTCTTGCTCAAAATATTTATGGTCTAGGTCCAGATACTGCTACAAATATTATGTTTGCTTTTGAAGCGGTTATGGAGTCAGATCAATATAATGCCAAAGCATTTGAGTATGCTGCACCCCCTGTTATTGAGGCTGACGATAATAAAGCAGAGTTTCCTATAGAAGAATCTGCAGAAATTACAATTTTTAAAGATGGAATAGATGAAGAAAAGTATCAATCTTATAAGTATTATTTGTCACCAATTTTAGATTCAGGAGTATCTACTAAGGTCAGAGGGCTAGAAACAACGGGTGATGGAGTTGAGCTTTTTACAGCACCTGTCTTGACTGCTGCATATGCTGATACTGAGCGCTTACCAGTTGCCACTTATCCTGAAGAAAAGATTAATGATTTGATACACAGCTTTGCAGTGAAAGTGCAGCAAGGTAGTGCGAAGCTTTATAATACTGTTTTTAACGATACATCGGATAGGGCTTTTAACAATCACAGAGAGGTGCCTAAACCTCCTAAGAACAAGCCTTTAGAGGCTTTTGAGTTTTCTGATAATTTAGAAACGGGTAGCGCAAAGCATTTTTACTATTTTGAAGAAGTAGGGCTTCCCTTAACTGAAAATTTGTCAGAAATGGGAGTAGAAAGCCTTGCCGATATATTGGGGGAGCTTAATCGTCCTGAGCTTTTAACAGGATTTAGGGACGATAAGGGGCCAGAAGAGGTTAATGAGACCAAATATTACGATCCAAAGGTTTATGGCTCAAGAACGCTCCTTGCGTCAGTTAGGCCAAATATAATTATAGATACAGATAGTCAAATTCCTGCTGCGTGGATTCCCTTAAAAAACGAAGGCCTTAATGAAGAGCAGACGGCATACAAGCTCTCAATACCACTCACCGGAGGTGGAGATTCTGCTGGAGCAAGATCTTCTTTGGACATATATAATAAGATGGGCATATTAAAATTTGCCCTATATGTGGTTGATGATTTTGGGCAATTAATTAGAGCTCCAGGTGAAAATATAATAATAACACCAAGAACGCCGCTATTGGAAGAAATCAAGCCAAATGGCTATGCCGGAGATAAGACTCCGATTAATCTAGGAACACAGCTTTCGCCATCAGGGTTCTTCGGCGGAAATGCCTTGAATGGCTTGAACATCACGGTCGAAGGCGCAAGAGAAGACCTTATGTCTTTAAATTTCTACGCTGAGAAGGAAGGCATTACTCTTTTAGGGTCAATTAGAGATGGAGATACCTTGGGAGAGCATACTCTTAGTATCTCAAGGGCTCTTGATGACACATTTACCTTCAGAACAGAGGCTCCGTTTTCAACTTTTGTTCCGAATTTAATTGGGGATCTTCATGCTGCTGTGCAGCTAGACTCTGGAGCGGTAAGCAATACTATGCCTCTTTTTATAGCGGATGGAGGAACAACTGCAGATGAGCTTCCAGAAGAGGAAAAGGGCAAGATAACTTTCAAAAACTCTTTTGGAGTAACAGCAAAGGGGTTTGCCGGATCAAATCTTAACTCTATACCTATAATCCAAGATGGTGTTAATAACGCAAACATACTTTTAGAGACTGAAAAAAAGACTTTTAAGCAAGGCGATGGAGCGACAGAGCTTTATGCATATTTGGCTATATTAAAAAATGATAATAACAAGAACATTCTTTTATCTGACGTAGGTTGGCTTAAAGATGAGACGCATAAAAAAGAGGCAATTGTAGAGGCAAAGATAAAAACAGCTGTATCTGATAGTGCAGAGTTTTATGTGCCTACCTCTATTAGCTGGAAGTATAAAACAGGAGACTTTCAAAGAAAAACTTCAAAAAGAATATCTTTAAAATTTCCTGGGTCGGGAAACTCGAATATAAATATGTCTAGGTTTGCCCAGTTTTCCACTGGGGAGAATAAAGAAGAATTTCCAGCGTATATTTTGTTAACAAATCAGGAGTTTAAAGATGGCGCTGTGCCAGGAATGCTCCTTAGTGGGGGAACTTCTGGAAATTATGACTATGCGGTTGTACCAATTGGAAGTCCTGGACACCAAGGTGGCGTGACGCGAGAGGAACCTGCTTTTGCCTCTGTACCAGAAGTTTTGGGACTGGTGGCAGAGCTTCCGGCAACAACTGGTGAAGCTAGAGTTATATCTTCTATTCCTCAGAAGTCTTTGATATCAGACGATAACAAAATAAGCGAAAAAATAAAAGGAATAGATGTAAAGAACCTGGACAGTGGTGAGGGTCAGGAGCTAACTATAATAGCGGGAGATGAGCTTTCTAGGTTAGCTGTAATATTCAAAGGAAACGATCTCCCTAACATGCGCAAAGCATATGAGGGATTCATAGGAACAAAGAGTCTAAAGGATCAATGTGTAAGCATAGAGTACGCAGGACAAGGCAAGGTTGTAGCGAATTTTAAAAATATATCTGGAATAAAAGCACAAGGATGGACAGATATTGTTATTAAAAAGAAAGATAAGAGGTTTGGCTGCTCTTATGACTCAACCCTGTACAGCAAGGTTACTACAGATGTACTCCCCGGAGAGGGCGGTGGAATTCTTGATGAAGAGGGAAGATTGCTTCAGGAGGCTATCGATGCAACTAACTCCTCTAAAAATGACTCTGAAACAGATGGGCTGTTAATATCAAATTATGGAGGACCTTCTGGGCAGTTTACTGATAACCTGGGTGTTGAAAATCTTTCTTCTTTAATTTTTCCAGCAGAAGATATTTCTATGTCTCCATTGCCCCTTTTGTCCGCCAGTCAAAATTATAAGGTTAAGGACACTGCGCCTGAAGACGGAGATGCTTATTATAGATTTTCTGCGCCAATAAAAATAAATCCAAGTATTGAGGTTCTTTTTGGAAAATCAGTAATAAATGAGCAAACTAATAATCCACAAATTTATGGACTAAGTCTATCAGATTCTCTGTTTAATCCTGAGACGCGAGAGGCTGTTGATGAAAAGATAAAGGTAGATGTAAACGGAAAAGTTTCAGTTGCCATGACCCTTGAGGACATGGAAGATCAGATCAAGAAGGCGAAAGAAGAGTTCGAGAAGAAAATTGAGAACGCTAAGCAAGAGTTAGCGAAACTTGATGAGGCCACCAGAGCATTAAAAGAGAAGGAGCTTCAGAGGACGCAGGAAAGGTATAATGCTGCAGCTCAAGAGGCAGAAACTGCGGTTCAGGAGGCAAAGGATAAAGAGCAGGCTCAAGCGGAAGCCGAAGAGATTGCTGCAGCAAACCAGGGAGCCTCATCTGCTGGATCCGGAGGAATTTTAGATGGAGCAGGAGAAGCTGTAGGCGATGTAATGGAGGGTGCGGCAGCTGTAGGTGATGCTGCTGGCGAGGCGCTGGGCGCATTAAATGACGCTCTATCTATGATTCAAATGATAACAGATCAGCTTTCAAGTATAGCAGATATAGCTAATCAGTTAGCTCAAGGTGTTGAAGATGCTGTTTCTGCATTGGGAGCGAGGCCAGACGATTTTGTAAAAGTTAACTTAAAATATATTTATATAGAAAAAAGTTCTGTAATAGGGTCTTCCTCAATAAGTTACAAAGAAGATCTCTCTATTTATAGAATAACTTCTAAATACAAGTTTTCTCAAAATGCTTCTATTAGATTTAATGTTCCTGAGATTACGGCAATAAGAAAGGGCGAACCAGATGCACAGGCCTACAGAAAGTATGGAGATAAGCCATTCTCTAAGCTTCTTATAAGAGGGGGCGAGAGCCTTTATGTAGAGATTGTCGGAGCCAATGATGATACTAAACTTGAAATAGGCGGAAAAAGAGTTAATAAGACACTAGTATCCTCAGAGAGTATATTTGAAACATATCTTGTTACAGTTCCGGATATGAGCACATTCTCTATATTTGGAACAGCAGACTGCTTAAGGATAACTGCCTCAAATACCAATAACGACAGAATGCGTTTGGGCAGGCAGATGGGCAATGATTTAACCCTAAATCTTGAAGATGCTTGGGACAGCCGAATGTTTGGAGGAGGAAGAAACAAGCAAGGTCCATTAAAGGAGCTAGGCGACCACCTGAAAGACATGGCTTGGCTTAAGTTTATAATGGTAAAGCTGGATAAAGTAGCAGGTGGAGCAAAGGAATCTTTACAGAGTTTTTGCGACTTTTCTTTCCATTTGACGGCAGAGCTTTCTTTGCAGCTGAGGAACTTTAGAGTACTTTTAATTCCAATTAAAGTTATTTTTTGTATTATTGACGTTATATGCGCTCTGCTTAACCCCTGGAGACTTGCATTTGCTATAATAAGGCTTTTCCTCTGTCTGTATGACCTCATATTGCTATTGCCACAGTTGTCTGTTCCGGCAATGTTTTTAGCTTTACTGCTACACATCTTAGATCTACTGCTTTGCGTTATTCTTAAGATTCTTAATTATATAAATGCAATAAATGAAGTTTCTACAGCTTTAGCTATAGCTATTGAAGATAAAAACTATCCTGCTATAGTGGCCTTAGAGGAGGCTTTGAATGAGCATATCTTCTCTCTGGAAACAGATCTTTCTGTATTAGAACCCATTATAACTATATTAAATCTTTTCTTACAACTTTTGCAGTTAGCCTTCGCCTTTCCTTGTAGAGTGGGATCCGATGATGATGATGACGCATGTATTGATCCGTCACAGCTAGCTGGAATAATCTTAGGAAAGGTTGCTCCAACCGGAGTAATCGCCCCAAACATTTTGCTTCCATTAGCCCAAGCTTATACAAGGCTTCCGGTAGAAGAGGTTAGTAGTTCAGGTAACTCTCCTCCCGGTAGCAGGGATAATTCAAACGATATGAGTGGAGGGGGAACCATTTGGAGTGCCATAAATGCTGAGAGCGCATTTGATTTGGTGGCTAGGCCACAAGATGAGGATGGCTCTATAGTTGTAAAAGAGGGCACTCCGGGTGGTATAATTCCAAATCATATGAACAATGCAACGGGTGAGCTTCACGTGATAGAAGAGGGAGGCTTCTTTAGGCAAGACGATGACGGCGATAATAGGATGGACAACATTTACTATCCTAGCTTGAGGACAAATTATGTAGAAGAAGACAAGTTTATTGCAGGTGGTGACTATTATGGGGCGTCCAACGGATACTTTGATGCGACATTCGCTTTATCTTTCACAAAGAGCACGAAGGAGTGGAGTATTTTTACAGGTCCTGATCCAAGAATTGTTAGATATCAGTTTGATAGCGCCGGAGTATCAAGCGATATAGCGTGGTGGACTTATTGGCTTATTTTTCCAATTTTCTTTAGCAAAAAGACTGTAAATGAGCTGCAGACGCTTGATTCTCCTCCAATGTTTTTAGGCACAAATACAGATGGCAACCTGATAGTAGATGGAAGCTCTAGAGATTTTGTTAGCCCAATTGACGGCTTTAGCGACTTCTTGACTACTTCGGACGGCGGAAGCTCGTATCAGCCTAAGCCATTGACAGTTACTTTCGAGCTAAATGAGCCTGGTATAAATCCAGATACGCTAGATGCAGAGTTTAACCCAGTAACTGTAACCAAAACATTTGGCAATATCCCTATGATTGCCGTAGTGGATGACGATTTTAATGTATACTTTGTTGAACCAGCCGGCGGTGGTGAGGGAGGGATCAAGATGAATGGAAACTCTATTGATTCGATAAACTTAAAGATGATAAATTACCCTTCTGCACCAAAAAAGAAAACAGGTAGAGAAAAGAAGCAGGTAAAAACTGACCCCTCTCCCGCTAAGTTTAAGAGCTCTTTAGGATATACTGTTGCTGTGCTGGCTAATGATGCCGGAACCCATGGTGCAAATAGAACTGGTGAAGCAGTAATAAATGCTACGGCTAATGCTATATGGTTAAGAGGAGTTTCTGTTGAAAGTGACAAACTCTTGTATAACGGAAGAACTGCTAATGGATACGATAAAGATGGCGTATTCGTAGGAAAGGGCCCAGATTACCAAGATCAGCTTGAGTATAAAACTGACTCAAGAGAAAAGAAGAGACGACACGGAAAAGCTTTAAAGTGTCAGTGGAATAACGTAGACAAAACTTTATTAGGAGAGACTGTAGAATTTTATATTTCTCGAAACCCGGATGATTATGATGATACAACTGGAGATGGAAACACAGACAATAGTGATATACCCTCTTGGCCAGGCGTGAGCTTTCATAGCGGTGACGAAGCTCAAAACCCACTTAAAATATCTATTGATATAGTTGATCCGGCAACAATTGTCGATGGCGCTGGCGGGTGGCAAATAGCTTGGAGCGAAGAGTTGGATGCAGGCATTCCTAATCCAGAACTAGGTATAGCATACGACTTTGGATCAGGAAGTTCAAAGGAGCAGAGCGACATAGGTAGATCGGTAGACTCTACAAAGTTTTATGATTTTCCACAATTTTACATAGTAGATATGAGGCAGCTTGCAGATGATATCGCCGCTGCATGTGGGGCTTCAGGTCCGGCAGAGCTTCTTTTAGACATGCCTGGTTTTACCAATGACTTCGAAGATAATGTGCAAGAGATGCTGGAATGTTGGCAAAAGTTTATGGATACTTTTAGCTCTGCAGAAGAAGATGATGAGGGTAAGCCCAAGGGCATAATCCCAAGGCTGAGAGCCGAGATTGCAGAAGGCCTTGTTCCATCTAAGATTGATCATACAGTTGTTTTGGATGCATATAATGAAACTGTAGAGTGTGTTAATGACCAAATAGATAAATCATGTGAATTTGTTGTGAACCCGCTAAATACAACTTTTAAATTGCTTGGTGATTTTGATGAAACGCCTCTTGATGACTACATAAACCCTGAGCAAGCAGACCCTGGTGCTTTAGGTTCTGTTCTTGATAGGCCTGAGGAAGGGGAGGATTCTGCTTCGTCCGAAGAGTATGGACTTATAGATGAGCTAGACTTTTCTGAAGAGCTGGAAGGCTTTCCATCAATAACGGGAGCTATGGAGTATGCCTCTGGAATAGGCGACTCTATTGTGGCGGAATTCGGAACAAAGGTCATTATAGAGCTAATACCCAGAGACTCCCACGATGATCCGATGCCCCTTGCGCTCGATCTTACCAAAAAGATAACTACAACTTTTGTCGAAGATACAACAGGCAGCGCTAAGAGGGTCAGTCCTATAGCTAACTCTGATGAGCTCGTAATAAAAGATGGCGAAAACTACAGCTTAGCTGTAACCGCTGATGGGCCAGGAAAAGTGGTGGTAAGAGGCTCTGTGTGTGGCGTAATAATACAGGCTGTAACAGAGAGGGGAATTGTAAGTGGGGCTCAAAGTAGCTCCGAAGATTTGTCTGTAGCAGAAACCCTTGAGGGCTGCGTAGATGATGCTGCTGCAGCAGGGCTTAGCGACCAGGGAGATGACGAAACTTTTGCTCCAGGTGCTTTAATGAAGGTGGATAGGAACTTGACGATATTATTTGTACCTCCAGGCTCAGCCAGCTTGTCATCTGGAGATTCTGGTCCGGGCGGCCACTATGGAGACGGAGATCGTGAGGCTAGCGCAAGGTCTGCCAAGCCTAATCCACAGACTTCAGGAACTAAGTTGGAGAACTAATATGAGCAGACAAGAGAGGGATACAATAAACGCAAGAGAGATTCTGGCTAGAGCCTTGAGTCCCGAGGAGGGCAGAAAAGGTGGCGATCTAGCCGGAAAAAGGCTTCTAGATACTTTGGACGAAGCTATTTCTAAGCTTTCCTCCAATTTTAGCTACAACAGCCCCTTCACACCAGGTGGAGCCAGTATCGTAGACTATCATAAAATGTTTTCTGATATTTCAGAAGATTTTTCAAAGTTAACTAAAGAGCTGTCTGATATGAGGTCCTCTTATCTGCCAAAAGGTATGGCCGAAGCTAGTGATTCATTTGCACAAGATCAGGCCAAAGATCTTGGTGTAATTCTGAATGAAGAGCCAATCATGGAGTCATATGAAAATACCTTCTTTAGACTTCTTGGGATGCCACTAGTTTCAGATATTCAAGAGATGAATCTTGCAACGGTTTCTAGATCAGGGGAGTTTAGAGACCATACTCACGATCAGGGCTTCTCCAGAACAGCGCCTGTTTTAGACGAGAGATCTCTTCCTGTTGTTGATCGAGCAACAAGCCCCTCTTCTTCGTCTTATGAGTTTCTTAATTCATCAAAGCCGCCGCTTGCACGCTTAACAGAAATGGGCTTTCCTGAAGACAAGATGGATGCACTAAAAGACGTTTTGTTAAAAATGAAGGAGCTTTCCAAGAGGACCCTGTCAGTGCCTGGAGAGCAGTCTTTTGAGGTGGCAAAATCTTTAAAGGCAAAGATAGAGGAAAATACAGCAGTTGATCAGAGGCTCGCTACTTTTTTAGTAGAGGAGGTGGGTCAAGATTTAGATAAAATAATTTCTCTAACAAATCTGCAAAACCTTCAGCTTCACAATCTTCAAGAGAGATCAAGTTTTACAAATTATTTAAAAAGAGTTCTTTACAATACGTTTCCCTTGTTTGATCCAAGTATTCAGGTTTCTACAGATCTAACCCTTCTTGTCTGGGATGCGGAAGTTGCAGGCGTTGCCGATAAGAATCTTCTCGGATTACAGGAGCCTGCTAACTTTTGGAATTATGCTTATTTATTATTCCCACCTGTTCAAGATTCAAGAATAGCAGGTTGTCTTTCGGAACCAAGCAAGATGGTAGCAGAGCCTTTTTTGCCTGAATCTATGAGAAAGGTTGACGGAAAGAGGTTAAGATCAACGCTTCTTGAGGCAGTCATAAGGATACGTTTGGATATAATAAGCGGATTCCCGCCAAGCACACCCAAGGTTTCATCTGGAGGTATGACCTTAGCCCAGTCCGATGAGGATGGCGTTCCATTAACACCCGACAGCATGGGTTTTCTTGAGGCTTTGCTTATAACAAGGTTATTTACAGCCTTACAGTCAATGGCAGAAGATGTTACTAGAAAGGTTCAGGCTATACACAAATCTCAGCATAGAAGCGGCGTAGGTCCGGCGAATGAGAGAAGAGGAAGTCCGAATGCTCAGCCTACGCCTGAAAAGCGTGTTAAAACAGTTGATGAATTGGAGAAGGAAGCCTTGCTGGCATTCGAAGAATCTCTTCTTTTATTATTTGGAGACGGAAGCGTTCCTGAGGCATTAGACCTTCAGGAGGGGATAGCGAGAAGCTCTGGAACTAAAGACTCTCACTTTATGAGCGCCGCTTTATCTATTCTAGATGTACCAAGAAGATGGGCAGAAGGAGAGCTTGAAAGAATTTCTGAGCAGAGCAAGAGGGATTACAGCAAGAGGACAAGCCCAGCATCGGGAACCCCAAGGACCCTTCTCGGCCTAGAGAGGGGGGTTGGAGCGATTGATCTTTTGGTATTTATGATAGCAATGTTTACTATGAGTGAAGATATGCTTTTGAGCTTATTAAATGAAAGACAGAAGGTTAATTTAAAGAGATCTTTTCCAAAAGATTTTTTTGTAAACTTTAAGGCTCTTAGTGATAGCTCTGAAACCATAGCTTCAGCAGTTGATGAACTTTCAGAGAGAGCTTATGATGCTTATCAGCTTTTTAGATTTATGCTTAATCCGTCAAACACGTCTAGATCATTTAACAACACTCCGCCTAAATAGAAAAAGTCAAATCATTATAAAGTAAGAAATAGACTAATAATTTCTAATATTAAAAGCCGCACTAGAAATAACTGCATATTTGCAGAAGTGGCTTATATTAAATATTTCTATTATTTTTAAGGTAAAAAATAGAATTTAGGAATGTAATATGTCTTTTGATTTATCTATAGAAAAAGGTGATATAAAAATTGGGTCAGATGGGTCTTTGTCTACTGTTTCTGGCAATAACAAGCTGAGGCAAGACATAATAAAGATCCTGTTAACTGATATAGGAGATAATAAGTTTCATCCGAAGTACGGCAGTCATGTTGGTGCGCTAAGAATTGGAGATCATATAGACTCAAAGCTTGCTAGTCTTGATATAGAATCTTCTGCTAGAAATGCGATAACTAACCTCATGTCCCTTCAGGCAAGTCAAGCTAAGAGGCAGGCATTGTCTCCGGGAGAAGTCATAATAGACGTATTGGAGGTATCGGTAGTGAGAGATAAGGCCGACCCCAGGATGTATAATATTTTTGTATCGGTTTTGACGCAGGAGCTAACAGAGGTAAGTAGTTTTGCCTCTGTAAGGATAATATAAGGGGAATTTATGTCAACGTTTAGATCATTTGGAGATATAGTTTCTGCCATGATACAAAGGCTAAGGCTAACTCAGCCTAACTTAGACACTAAGGCCGGAACAGTTTCCAGAGACTTATTTATAGATGTGCCGGCAGATCAAATAGCGAGACTATATACTGCAATAAATCTTGTTGCAGAAAAGCAGTCTTTGGCAACTACTTCAGGCAGAGATCTTGATAAACTTGCTTCGAACTTTGGAACCTCTAGGAATACGGGTTCTGCTGCAACTGGGATTGTTGTATTTTGCTCGAATAATATTGTGGCAGATATACCCATTCCGACAGGAACAATAGTATCGGCACGAAATGGAGCTACCTACAGGACTATAGGAAACTTTGTAATGACCTCTGTAGATAGAAACAGGTTTGCAGCAAATGCTAGCAGAATGAAGTCTTCTTTAAACATACTGGGCATATCATCCAGATATGCTATGGAGGTTCCGGTTCAGGCTGTTAGAACTGGATCTTCTGGAAACATTTCTTCCGGTCAAATTATATCAAGCAATTTATCTGACCCTTTGATTGTAACAAACATATCTTCCATGACAGGGGGCGCTAACAGTGAGTCTGATGACTCTTTTCGGTCAAGAATTTTATCTTTGTTTAGCGGAGCGAATATAGGAACCTCCTTTGGTTACAAAAACGCCCTAATTGGGGTAGATGGAGTTATTGACGCCTTAGTGGTAGAGCCAGGCAGCTCTTTGATGCTTAGAGACGGGACGGAGACTATAGAGCTTGATGCAGGTTCAAGTCGAATTTTAAATTCGGGAACCGGAGGAAAGGTGGATGCTTATATCTTGGGTAGAAAGATTCAAGAGGTATCCGAATCGTTTGTTTTTACAGATCTATCTGGAGTTGGAAACATTGCAGATGAAAGAAATGATTTTATATTAGGGCAATCAGGACAGGATCCAACTAGAACTTCAGAAGAGAGAAGAGTTATTGCGTTTAAGCGAGGAAACATTCCTGCTCAGCCAGCAGATTCAGTTATCTCCCTGGTAGGATCTTCGTCAGGCTTTTTGACAGAAGAGTTTATAGATCAATATGGAAACTTAAAGGGAAATTATAAGTTAGAAAAGGATATGAATCCAGAAACTGGAGGAAGCCCATTTGGCTTTGATAGGATAAGGTTTATATCCGGGACCAAAGAGGTTAATGGCGAGGGTCGAATAAAAAAGCAAGACTACGGATCTGAGCCGTTAACTTTTACGGACATAAGTTCTATTAAAAATGTTTATCAGGATGTAAATGAGACAGGGGAGAATTCTAGTGTGAGCTCTGCGGGCGGTCAGTATATTCAGCTTAATCATTATCCAGTTTTAAAGGTTAGCAAGGTTATAAACAGGACAAACGGAGAAACTTATTCTATTGAGTCTCAAAATATTGGTCCAAGCGGATTGAATGAGGACGGAGTTGTTGAGATATCAGGAAGAGCGCTGCCATCTACGACAGATGTTTTATCTGTAAACTATACATGGAGACAGGTTTTTGATCCATATATAGATTATTCGGGTCATGATTTGCAAAATCAATTTTTTAAATCAGAGCAAGCTGATATGATAGATTGGAGTTCTCCTGGAGCTATAATGGAGGAGCCGGTTCAGGTTTCGAAAACTGAAGACGGTCTTATTTATGAGGCTGTTTTACAAAAAAATGTATCTAAAGCATTATCTGTTTATAGGAAAGACGTATCTAAAGCACAGGTGCAAGAGATAGATAAAGTTGGTGATACTAAGGTTTTAGGGATAGAGCTTGGCGCAGAAATTGGCTCTATAAAAAATATTCTTTCAATCAAGAGAGATTCCGACAGTCTTGAAATATATAATACAGGTCGTGACGATGGCTATTTCGAGTCAAGGATTATAGTCCTGCCATCAAACCATCAGGCAGAAGTAGGCGATGATGTTACTGTACATTTTAATAAGGTTGAGATCTATTCTATAGATGGTACAGATGGCTCTTTTTATAATAATAAAATTGCCTTACCCTCAGAGGGAGCGCTGGATAGAGCGGGCCTGGAGGGAGTTGTGGAAGACATATACTTATCTGGAGAAGTTATTTATGCAAAATATATTGCGGATATCTCATCTGTATATTCTTCTACTAGCCTGTCAAATCTGCCAATTGAGGCAGTAGGCGTATCGAATAGCTTAATAGGTCTTGATGACTTTGATCCACTAGGGTCAAATCAGCCTATTTTCTATAATTTCAATGAGGACGGAGAGCGGGTTGGTATAAGTAGGTTCGGCCCATCGCAATTGAGTTTGTCCATATTAGGTTCATCCAACCCCGGAAAAATCAAGGTTAGGGGAGAGACTTTAACAAGGCTTTCTGTTATTGTTAATGCCGGCCCAGTTTTGTCGGGAGATGTTGCAAACTTGCAATCAGAAATACTAGAAGCAATCGGCAAGAATATTTTGCCGGAAACAGTCGGCATTGCCAAGGTCGAAAGGGTGGCGGTGCTCAACTCTTTTGACGAGGCTATTCACGATTTCGATCTCTTTGGATATTCGCTAAAAAACACGGAGTATTCAATAGGGCTTTGCCAGAAAGACGGCGCTTTGGAGAGGCATCAGTTTAGGTTGCCATCTGGATCTTCATCTAGTTATGCCGTTAGTTCTGGCGATAATCTTTTAATAAACTTTTTGGTCTATAACTCTGACGCATATGAAGAAATTTATTTTGAAAAATCAAGTGCAAAGGTTACGGCAAATCGTTTTGCACGATTAGAGAGCGTATCTGTATCATCAGGATTTAGAGGTACCGGTGGGACCTTAACGGGAAGCATTGCTATACAGGCGGTAAGTCAGCCTGCTCCTGGGTCAACTTATCATGTTGATTATGATTTCGTAGCACCCAAGGAGGGCGAGAGAATAACTGTATCTTATAATGTTAATAGGCTTGTTATAGATGCGACAGAGGGTGTCGAAAGAGTTAGGCCCATAACTGCAGATATATTGGTTAAAGAGGCTGGAGAGATTTTAGTAGATGTTTCAGGTACAATACTTATAAGTGACGAAGCGCTAGAGGAGGCAGGAAGAGTCGTTGATTCTGTCGTAAATGCTGTAACAAATCTTTTAAACACAGCAAGGCTGGGGTCTGTTATTGATTATTCAGATATTATATCAACAGCTGCTTCCCAAAACGGAGTAGATTCTGTAAATATCTCTATGTTCAATGAAACGGGCAAGGCTGGCAGAAAGGCTTTTGTGAAAGCCTTAGATAACCAGACAATTTCGCCAGGTAACGTTTCTTTTGAGGCAGTTCCTAGAAGCAAATTTAGAATAAATTAGAGAGAAACATGTTAAGGCCAGTATCATTTTCCATACCATCCAGTACAGAGCTTAAAGTTATCTTCAATAAAGCTTTATCAAAAGAAATTTCTAAAGATAATTTTTTAGCACAATCTATCAGTGGAAATGTAGATGATTTAAGTATAAGAAAAATTGATATAAATAATAATTATATAATTCTAACAACTTCTCCTCAGGTAGCTGGAAATTTTTACTCTCTAAAGATGCTTGATCTCGACGGAGCAAGGTTCGCCTCAGAGTCAGGCTCTATACTGGTAAATGATGATGTAAGTAGAACGCTGTTTTTTGTAGGTCTTAAAAACCATAATCCGGTTAGAGATCGTATGTTTTTTAATGTGCCTAAGACGTATGACTTAGAAAACTCAAATATAAATAATATAATTTCAGCACAATCAGAAGAAATTTATAAGGCTCAGAAAGACTTAGGAAGGGTTCTTAGTAATAATTATATCTCAGTTGAGGTTAAGGATGAGCGAAGACTCAGAAGTTCTGGAGCGACAGATAGGCTTCAAAACGAAGGCACCTATGAGATTGTAAGAGTTTCTTCTTCGCCCACATTAGACAACCTTGTGTTTAGGGAGGTTGAATATACTAGCAAATCACTAATACCTAGACATGCTGCCATTCCAGAGTTTCCAGTTTCGCTACAAGAGGTATATGTAAGTGACGAGGAGATATCTCTAAGCTCAGAGGACAACGATTTCGATGGATTTTTAATAAGCCTATCTAATGATAATGTAATTAAAGTAACAAGCGTTACTCACATTAAAAAAGATGAGGTTCCAGATTGTAATGGAAAAATAGGGACAGTATATGATTTAGATACCTGCAAATATTCTATTTCTGACAATAAATATGACCCAAAGGCTGCATTTTCAAATATATCATTAGGATCTAGAGAAGTATTGCTATCACAGTTTGGAAATGTAGATAGGCCAATAAAGGGAGATACATTAATTGTATCTTATATATATAAAGATGTTAGCATAAATGTTAATGAGGACTCTGTTGAGGCTTATAATATAAAAGAGCAAGTCGAAGAGTCTATTCCGAGCAATATTACAAGGTTTTTTCTCGAAAACGCTCCGATTGTAGACAGTAATAATGAAATTCCTCAAACAGGAGGCGTCTCCTTTTCTTCTAACATGATCGGAGGAGGTCCCAAGGCGTTTTTGAAAGAACTCGCTTTCGAAAGCTCAAAGACACCTTCTGATCCGGGGGAGTTCTCTATTAACTACGCAACAGGAGAGGTTATAGTAGCCGGAGCGAATTATTCTGGAGAGGGAACTGGAAAAGAAGCTATTAGGGCCAGCTATTTTTATAGAAATGTTTTTACAAATAATTTGGATTATTACCTTAAAGATGGAGATCTTGTAGCTGCTACATCAAGAGCGATGGTTGGAAGCGAGGCTTCTATAGAGTTTAATTATGAGAGGATTTTTATAGAAGGGGTTGATTATGAGTCTCTGTGTCATAAAGAGGTTTATAATGAACATATTGGAAATAGGCTTGCCTCCTCTTTCTCTCTGAAGCCACAAAAAACACCTGTTACAGATGTTTATAGAATATATAATCAAACAACTGGCGAGATTTACAACCCACTATATAGTACGGACAGTGAAATTTTCTTCTCAGGTAAGAGGTCTCCAGAAATAAAGAGGGTTAACAATGAGGAGGCGAGATTTTCGCTTGTAGACTTAGAGGAAAGCACTCTAACCGGAGAATTTATCTGCCCCTCTTTTTCTGTAAAAATAACCTCTAATGCTTCAAATAGCAGTATATCATTTTCCCCTGGAATACCTAGTGAGCTAATAGACCAGTTTTCTTTAAGCTATTTCGCAAGAAGCCTTGGCCTAACAGGAGGGGATGAGGTTAGTGATATTCAGATTAGATTTTTTGGTCAACCAAATTCAGAAGGGATTATAAGTACTTTTGGAATATCCTCTACCGCTACTGCGCCATCTTTAGGGGAGCACATAACGATAGGGCCTAGGACTTATCGATTTGATTTAAATAATGGCAATATTTTAAGCGAAACACTAGATTCGATAGGGTCTTCTATAAATTCTTCTATAAACTTTGAAGACAAATCTCTGTTCTTGAGAGAGAAATATTTTGAGTACGAAAAAGTGCCTGCGAGGGTTGCTGAGGCTAATTCTTATTCTATGAACACGATTATTCTTGATGATAATTCAAATGTTTTTTACGAAAACATGTCCAGAATAAGAAGGGTGGGAGATTTTTCTGTAGACTATAAAAACGGAGTTGTATATCTAGCAGTAAGTTTCGACCAGAACTACGAACCAATAAAGCTTAGCTACCATCATGGAGAAATAAATAATTATAACAAAAATGTCATATCCCTGACGGGGGCTTTTAAGAAGCTTGTATCTTCAGATAGTGCTGAAAATTCTAACATTTCTTATAATGATATGTCAAATAATTCTGAATATAGCTACATTAATGACTTAGAGGACTCTTTGGAGGTTCATAAGGATGGCACGGTTGCCTTAAACAAAGAAGGTGTTTTAAGCGAAGCATTTACCATCCTGCCGGACTATACAGTTGTTTCCGAAAAAAACATAGGCTCTGTAAGGGGGGTCTATAACTTAGCTTTATTGAAAGGGCGCAACTTATCTTCTAACCAAAAGGCTTTAAGAACCAAGGATGTCTCATCTCCAAAGGCAAAGGACCTTGTAAGCAATGGAGGGGCAAATCTTTTTGATAACATAAAAATGTCTTTTGACAAAAATGTTATTGATTTAAAAATATACGAAGAGATCAGAGCTAGACATGATGAGAGCGGCCTGATTGTAGACATAAAAGATTCTGACTTAGATAGTATATATGAAATAAGGCACAAAAAAACAGGCAAAATATTATTCGATGAAAAGCTAAATATAGAAAAAATTTCAAATTTAGACGTAGTCTTTTGCGAGGAATTAGAAGATGGCACGGTTCGAGTAGATATAAGAACTGGCGTTGATCTATCGTCTGTAGATGACAGCGATTATCTGCTGGACTCACGCGGAAGTAGGTTTAAGATCATTTCTTCAGATCATGCTATTTCAAGACTGGTGGTTGAATCGCCTGCAATAAATAATGTTGAAGCCATAACCCCTGAGGATGGTTCGGCAAGCATTATTGTGAAAGCGAGTGTGGTCGGAAACTCTAATGGAGCAAGAATATATATTCCATCAGACTCTTATGTGCAGGCTGGAGACGTAGTTAGCCTCTCTTATGTTCAAAAAAGCATTCCAAGACCTGGAACAAAAGTTGCCCTAGACTGCCTTTATGGATCGGTTTACATTGATTACATGTATCTTTATGATGATGTCTATATTTTTTATGAGTTTGGAGACAATCAAATTGATTGGTCTGCTTCAAACTCTGTTAGAGAAGGCGAAGAGTATTTCGTTACTTATAAGTATGGAGCTTCGAGGTCAGCCTTAAGAGATAACTTTGGTGTTTTAACTAAAATTCCGTACTTTCAGAGATTTCCGCTTGAAGCGAACAGAGAAGTTTACAGAAGTGCCCTTTCTGGTGTTATGAGCGCATTTTCAAATGGAGCTGTAAAAACTTCTTTCGAAACCTTGGTCAGATCTTTTACAGATATTAACCCAAATATAGAAGAGGCTGTGTTTGGAAATTGGATCCTAGGAAGAGAGTATATTAATCCTGAACAATTGAGTGTAAAAGGCCCTATCTCTTTTCGAGAAAGCAAATTTAATCAAGGAATTTATGTTGACAAAGACACTGTTATATCAACACCATCTATATCTAATATAAATTTAGACGAAGGCACTTTTTCTGCCTGGGTAAAGCCTGATTGGGCTGGAATAAATAATGATGCAGATATAACATTACACTTAGAAGACTTTGGCACAACAAACTACGCGTACAAGTCTGGGGATAACATATTTGATTATAGTTCTAATTTTGACATTATGTTCTCACAAGATACAGTTGGAGGAACGGACTTAACTGGAGGTAGTATAGCTATCCATAACTATACTCATCAGTGGAGTGAGAGTGAGGATAAAGAGCTGCTTGAAATAGGAGCCTTCGCCATAAGTAATCCTTTGAGCAAAATGGATTGGTCAATCAAAACAGATTTCGAAACAAGTTTAAAGGTAGATCACTTCTTTGCTCCAGAGAGATTAAACCCTCCAAGAAGAAGGCCCTCCGAAGATCTCGCAAGTTCCAGAGTCAACATGGGGCTAGCTGGCTTAGGAAAAAGTCTTTCAGATGCATCAAACGGACTAATAAATTCTGGGCTAGAGATAGAGTTTATAAGATTTTGCTCTCCAGGATTTATTTCAATTGCTGATAAAAATAAAATTTTTCTTTCAATGCTAACTATGATTCCTGTAATTAATCCAGACAACGGAAGGATTTTTACCTTTAGAGTAGGAAATGAGCATATAGAAAAAAATGAAATTCCAGAGTATGAAAAGCTTTTTTCTACAAGTAGTTGTAGATGCTCTTTTGACGATACACTAGAAGATCTTTTGAGATTTAGAGATAAAGACTTTCAAACCTTAAAAGTTGTTCTGGATTATGAAATAGACCTATCTCATATTAATAACTTGAACGTTGTTATAGATTCAGACCCATCAGTCTTTAAGGTATTAGACACAAGAGGTTCTGTATATGAGGTTTATGCTTTTATAGGCAATGATAATGAGCTTTATTTAGATAGTATTCCTGATACAATCAAGGGCTTTCATCTTAATAGAATTCCTGAAAATAAAAACTATATAACAGGATTGGGAGCAAAGGAAGTTAATGAAACACTTCCATTGGGAGAGTTAACCCTGCTATACCAAGCTGTTTCGCTTGTAACTAATAAGCCATCTGACTCTAAGGCCTATCTAGGCTATGAGGCTAAGCCGTATGTTATAAATTGGTCAACAGAATCACTAAGAATAGGTGTTTCAAGGGATCCTTTAAACAATATGGTAAAGATTACCTTAAGTGATGAAGACAAGAATGTAAAATATTTAACAGATATTTTTTATTCAGACCTGCTTTCAGTAGAAAAAGAATCTTTAATTCTTGAGTATTTAAATCTAGACAAGTGGTTTAACACTTCAAATGGAGTTAATTATGTTGATAATATTTCAAGCATATCTCAAGGTCTTTACTTGGGCATTTTAGATAGAACTTGTGCATCTTCATTGCAGCTAAATGATTTAAGCTACTCTATTTATCACAGATACTCTAAAGAGAATATATATATCGGCTCATCCGCTCGTAATCCTAAGAAGATTCCATTTACTCTGAACAAAGATGATTATCCGGATATCTCTTCAGGGCTTCCTTATAATGCAGATTCTGAAGAGGGCGTATTTATCGGTTTCGACGAAACATGCGAATCGCCTGTTTCGGGAGGTCAAGGGCAGTGGGTCTTTAGAACAAGAACAGCTGACTCAGTATCCTTCCCAATCTCGGTAATACCATCTGAAGATGGGGGATACTCCTTTCTTTATAGCAAAGTTCCTGTGAATAATAATATTTCAGGTAAGATTTTGAGCAATGGAGAGTTTTCTTCGATTACAAGGTCGGCCTATGACGGAGGGTTCTTGTCATGCTCAGTAGATGATGGCTGTTCTGCAAGGTTCAGATACTGCGGGGAGTCTCCCTTGGAGGTCGGTGGTTGGACCATGCTTGAGGAGTCAAACTCTAGTCTGATAAACACCATAATCGGAGGCGTTGGCGGCCAGAGTGCAGCTTGGTCTAAACATGGCTCCTTTTCCTCTTCTGTTGATAGCGGTATATATAGGGCAGGCGAGTCAGTTTATAACGATGATTCGACCGCTTATAGTGAGGGTCAAGGCAACTTTTTATACACAAGGCTGCCCTGCTATGACGGGAACTATGATGTATCAATAGATTTTGTTGTTCAATCAGAAGAGTTTTCAGAAAAAGAAAGAGAAGGCCTTGGAGCATTTTCGGGAATTGTATCAGGAAGGTTTTCAGGCATATCTCCTATACATATTTATGATGATCATTTGAATCTCAAGCTAAGCTTGGCAAGATCAGATTATGGACAGCCCTTGCTTGTTGTTTTGGACGGAGAAAGCAGTGAGATTCTTGATATAGCATACTATGAATGGACAAGTCTAGAGAGATGCCATATAAGCTTAGAAAAAAACATAGAGGAAGGAGTTGTAACAGTATCTTCAGACAGACTCATCTTGAGCAAAATTCTCATAGAGGACATTGAGGATAGAACTGCTGAAATATGCTCTCTTTTAAATGAGCCATTTATAGCAATACATCTTTTTGACGAATCTGTTGCTGATTCAAAAAAGTTTCATGAAAGCGGCGTCGGAAATATTTTAGATATTTCAAAAATAGAGTTTTCAGGAAAAAGCATTGATAAAAAGCCTTCTCTTGAAGATAATGATATATTTATAACTACAGACTCTAAGATTGATTTCAATTTTAATAACAGACCTCTTATGTTAGAGGGGGATGGGTATGTTGACGGCTATTATTCAGATGGATATCTAGACTCTTATATAGAAGATTCTGCTAGCTTAGATGGCTACGATCAAGAAGAGATTTATAACCCATATGATGTGGATGAAATATGCTTTACATCAGATAGGTTAAGGTTCTTGCTTGATACAGGCTTAAGTGACTCAGAAGGCAGGATGTCAATATATAAAGACGGAAAAGGCTTTTTAAACTTTAGGATATTTGATACCTCAAGGCGTAAGGGCGGAGAGTCTAACATATATAATATAGCAACAAACATAAAGCATTTTAAACCAGGAGAGCTTCACCATATAGCTGCAAGCTGGAGGTTAAATACTATATTTGAAAAAGATGAAATGCATTTATTTATAGATGGACAGGAATCGCCAAACTTATTTAGGTTCGGTGGTCCCGTAAAAGTGAAAATAAATGATAAGTTTTCAGATGTAAGTAAGGAAAGGTTGCAAGACTTTGTAACAGACAACATAGAGTATAGCCCGGTCTATTCTGACGGAACAATTTTAGCCAACACCTCTAAGTTTATTTCTAAATCAGCAGGCTTTAATAAGGATATGGTGGGAAGATCAATTATAATGTTAGACTCAGATTTGGCAGGTACTTATATGGGTCGAGAATACATTATAAATAGTGTTGATGAAGATGAGGTAACATTTGTTTCTGGTCAAAATTTAGACATAGTAACCTTTGATGCATCTGCTGCAGATATATCTTTTATTTTTGCGCCCATCGCAGGAGTTAAAAGAAAGATAAAAACAGATGTTAAAAATAGCAAGTTTTCAATATACAGAACGTCTTGCAGCGATAGCGAAGAAGAGCTTGGAGGCGTTCTATACAGGGTAGAGAATGGTCAAATCTCAATCGTCTCTGGAAACGACATAGAAAATCCATCTTACAGGGTGGATGTAGATAAAAAACTGATCGAGTTTGTCGGAAAGGATGGCTTGTGCAAGTATAATAAAACAGTTGAGTTTTCAGATCTAGATGTACACATAAAAACCTTTGGGCTACAATTTGCATTATTTAATGAGAAAGTTAACCTGTCTAGCTCATCTTATTTTAATTTAGACAAAATATCTCAAGATCCTTATAGCGGAAAAAGCGTCTTTCTTAGTCATGCAGCAGAGCCTATATCTATCAAAGATGTCAGCATAAGAAGGGTCATTTTGGACAAAACTATTCCAGAAGTATCTGTAGATATTGGGCATGAAGGCAATGTTGCAGAATTCTCTGTTTATACAGATCGTGATGATGGAACAGCAAAGCTTTCTTCGGAGCCAGGAAGGATTTTTAAACAAAATATGGGCAGACTTTTGGAAGTAAGGTTTGACTCTGATAATACAATCTTCTGTAAGGAAGAGGGGGATGGTTACCTAGACTCTTATTCAGATCCAACTGCAGTTAGCAAGAATGTAATCAGAGTGACTGGAAAGACCGTAGACGGCTATGATTATGAGGATTTTGAAATAAAAGAAAATGGACCAGTAAGGGGCCAGAAATATTTTCTAGAAGTATCAGAAGTAAGTGGTGTTATAAATATTGCTGATCCATATTATGAGCCATTTGTAATTGAAGTGGTTGAGGCTGATGATATAACTATTCCCAATAATATGGGCGAATTTGCAGAGGTATATCGATATTTGAATGGTAGCTTTATTATATCTGCGTATGGTAGCAGTGGCACCGTCCCATTTGAGCTTCATCCTGGAAACTACTTGGTTCGATACCCTGCTCACTTAAAGGTAGCCCTCCCAGCCGTGGGAGAGAAGCTCTTTGTGGGTTGTGATATGAACGAGGAGAACCAGTTTGGTGGAGTAGTAGACGAATTAAGAATCATAACTGAAATGTCTAGTGATACAAGGTCAACTCAGAAGTTTACAGATGGAACAAGAAGTATTACAAAGGATTTTTATAACCCCAATCCTCTCTGCACCGATGATCAGACGTTGGTCTTAGCACACTTTGATAGCCCAATAAAAGAGCAATCTAGAGCCCTCAGAGGCAAGCAATTCTTGGATAAAGAGAGTAACTTTAAGTATAGACTAGGCAAAGATGAGGTGGAAAATCTTTTAGAATCTGTTAATGATAGATCTAGCTTTGAGTCAAAAATGGTAAGAATGGGGTTTGACAAAGATACTGCCGAGCAAACTTTTATAGAGGTTCACAGAGCACAGGGCGGACCTATATTTAACGAGGCGAGGTTTGGTAGGTCAGATGAGATGATAGTTAGCTCGAATAGTGTTAATTCAAATTTTGGAGCATCAGCAAGATTCTTTAATACTCCCCCCTTATTTATTGACAACAGAATGTCTTACTTTAGGAAAAACTCTGGAACGATAGAGTTGTGGGTAAGCCCTCTCTTAAGTACTCTTACAGACTCCGAGGAAAGGTTTTTTGTGGATATATACTCTTCTGTTAAAAAGAAGGTTACATCTTTGTCTCCGCAAAAAATACAATTACCTAGTCCAGCAAAAAAGATCGTAAAAATACAGCTGCTCAAAGACACAGAGGAGTTTGCTGAGTTCAGGGAGGATTCTAGCTCATTATTTTTAGACAACATAGTTAGAAGTAAGGTCTCGGGAAGGCTCTCTGGAGGCCCCGGAACGAGCAGGGATTTCTCTGAAGGATGTAAGATATCTCCAGATGGAAAAAGTGTTAGCCTAAACTCTGCTCTTCCAGGTTCTGAGATAGATGTTGTCGTAACTTACATTCCGGTTTCGTCATCTGGAGATAGGCTGTCTATTTATAAAAATAAAAATAGTCAACTTGTTTTTTCTATATTGGCTAACGGAAAAGAGCACAGCATATCAAAGGATGTTGATTGGATTAGGAATTCTTGGCACAAGATAACCTGTATCTATAAGACAAACTCCTCTTCTGACTATATGAGAATTTTTGTAGATGGAGAAGAGACTTCTTCTATAAATTATGGAGAAGAAGGGCTTCTATATGGCTCTGGGGCACTTTATGGGCAGGAAGAAGATAAGTCCAGTCAGGATAAGCATATTAAGATCGAGTTGGGAGATGACTTTAAAGTTATTGCGCTAGGAGCAGACATTTTTGGCGAGAAATCATCTTTATCCAGAATAGATAACGTTAGATTTAGCAGAGTGGCAAGACCATATCCAACTCTACCATCAGGTAATGCTATAGATGTAAGTTATTCTAATAATTTAGAATCTGTACTTCCAGTAAAGCAGGATGACCTTACAACTATATTAATAAATTTTCAAAAGAATAACGGAGAAGATTCTTATGTAACTTTGGTTGATCCTTATTCCGGAATTTTTGACTTTGACATAGAGGTACTTGATTATTTTGGTAAAATAAATGATGAAGTAATTGAAGATTTAATTATTCAACTTGTTAACAGGTTGAAGCCTGCTCATACAAACGCAAGAGTGGTGTTTCCAAGGGAGTCATGTTAATTGGCTCTATTAATAATATGAAGTGTATCAATAGAGGTTAAAGCTAGGAGATGTTTAATGGCAAAGGCTAACAGACATAGGCCCGCAAGAGTAAATTTTTTCGATGGTCAGCGGGTTACAGAATCAGATTTAGATGCAGAGCAGATTCATCATAGAAGCTTAGCTTCTGATTCGAATACCGACTTTCATGCAAGTGGGGTTGTGCGCGATAGACTGTTTGAAAGTCAAGTGTTATTTGACACAAGTGCTCCAGGTTTGTACTCAGATGACGGGAATGATGCGACAAAGTTTGCAGTAGAAGCAAAAAAGTTTGACGGAAAACCCCTAAGTGTTGATCGTCAGCCTAGCGACTCTTTCTATGGAAACAGGCTAGAAGTAGAGGCAAAAGACTTAAAGGTAGGCGGCTCTATAGCAGCAAAAGTGCTTATCGTAGGCACCACCTTTAGTAGTATAAATAATTCTGGAGAAATTGTTTCAGAAATACTAGAGTTTACTGAAAACGGAACAAAGCTAACTGAATATTACTATAAAAAGGTAATAACAGTTATGTTCAACAACCTCTCTGGAGGTGCTGGTAGAACCGAAGATGAAAGCTTTAAAGAAAGTGAAAAGACGGTTTTAGATTACGGTAGGATAATCCTAAAAGAATCAGAGCCTTTAAAAGTTTTTGCAAAAACAGATCACATTAAGCAGGTTCAATGTCCAAATATTGGGCTAAGAAGCTTTATTACATCAAACCCAGCTAACTCGATAGAGGATGAGATAAAAACAGGCCTTGGAGCTTCTTACAATTTTAATGAGTTGTATTTTGAGCTTAACTCTAAGGAAAAACTTTTATTTGAAAAGGACGGAAACCAAACATTGGCCTATGGTCAAAAGTTCTTGGCACAAAGCAATAACCTGCAAAGAGTTGATCTGCTGTTCTCGGTGGAAAGAGATTCTGAGGCAGCTTTAGGAGCTGAGTATGACTTCTCTGGTGAATTAGTCCTTTCTGTGCACAGACTTTCTTCGGAAGTTAAATGTATAACAGATCCTCAGCCTAATAATTTGATTGACTTTGACCCAGAACAGGCCCCAATTATAGAGGTCGCTTATGACATAGAAGATCTTCAAAACATGGGCGTGTTCTTGGATGACAGTCCAAAGGTTGTTAGCTTTGACTTATCAGGAACGTTAGTTGCAGACCCAAATATAGAGCCGTCCCTTAAGCGCGATGAGTTTTACGCTATAGTGGTAAGTCGAAGAGGTGATAATAGAACCGGTACGGTTGTCATGGAAAAGGCTTACAGCAAAGCTTCTCGAAAGAGAGATAACGGACAAGAGCTAAATGTTGTCGAGCAGTTTGGGCGAAGGACCACGAGGTTTATAGAGTTTGATCCCAATAATTCGACCTTTGTGGACGATGAGGATTGCTCGCTTTGGTTTGTTCTTCACTCTGACTGCATAGAGGTAACAGATGGTGCAGCGTACACAGATGACGGTATACCCGTTTCTATGCCTAAGGTGGAGGGCTATATTGGCGGCACAGAGGTATCTAGATACATTAGAGGTATAGATCTAAAGAGTATATCATCTGATGATTCAAATTTAGTAATATTGCAGCGATCAGACTCTTTTCAAACACCTAGCACTCATCCTAGAACTGGTAATTTTGTAAACACTAGAATAAAAGATGAGGCCACTATCTCCGTAGTAACTCATGATGAGTTTAAGGCCCTGGTTTCTGCAGATGAAAATAAAATCCCTGTAGTGCTAGCTAAGGTTGTTGATAAAAATGTAAGAGAAGCTCAAGATATATTTGGCAAGTTAGATAAGCCGGGAATGATTTCTCAAGATGAGATAATCTTTATAAATCCTAGCTCCGAGGCTTTAAGCTCAATATTAGTGGGCAGAACATTAACCCCAGATACTGAGTGCAGCTGCTCTTCTAAGTATAAAATTGTTGAGGCAAATTGTGAAGTCCAATATGCAGGTGATTTGGATAATGACGGCAAAATAACTAACTCGGACATTGTCAAGTTATTAACGGTAGTTGGGAATACTATAAATGCAGAAACTACAGAGCGAAGAATTTTAGGTGGAGAGCTAGATGTTGTTGATTTTATAAAGTCAGACCTAAACGGAGACGGAACGGTTGATGGTGATGATATATCTCTTATTGAGAATGCTACAGAGGGGAGTTTTGAGTTTTCTGTAGACAAGTCCTTTAATCTGCTTCGACTTAGGGTCGAAAATGTATCTGAAAAAGATAATTTCCCAAAAATCTATAGCTCCTTGGATGACGAATTAACCGTAGGAACGGCATCTACTGCAACAAATGATGATGAGATAAGCTTTTCAGTATTAAAAGATGAGCATGCACTTGCTATAAGAGTAGGTGACAAAGTATCAGTTATAACTGATCATCCAGATTCTGGCGAATATTTAGTTTACTCCAAAACAGTTGATGAAACTGGCTTAGGAGTCTCTGTCTTGGTCACAGATACATCAGGCGAACCTGTTTTGTTATCAGGAGGGGTTGGGCTCGACCTATCTGTAGCTAGTGGGTCTAAAGTAAATATGCTGGCGGATAACCTTGGGCTTTTAAGTGTTCCTTTTCAAAATATTTCTTGGTCAATAACCCACGATGGCAGCTCACACTCGGAAGAATTTTTAGATGTTTGTGATCTAAGAAGATATGTTGAGACAAACTTTATAGACGAGTCTTACGATATATGCAAGTTTGATGATGAATCATGCGCTGAGGAAGATGACTGCTCTCCAAGTTACAGGAATCAAAAGGTTTTAGCAAATGATTTGTTTCTCCCAGATGGAGAAATATATACAAAGCCTGGAGTCCCATATCATGGAGATATTGAATACGCTTCGATATCAATACCTCTTCCTCCCGGCACAATTACTGATTGTGCCGTAGACTTGTACTCAAACTTTATAAAGTCAGATGGAGGAAGCAGCAAGACTGCAGCAGGATACCCTGCCATGACATACTCAGATGGAACCTATGTTGGTTGCGAAGATGAAGGCGGAAATACAGACATAACAAAGGGCAGGGTTAAGATAGATCAGTGTATAGCGAGCCTACACGTCGACGCCCTAGTCGATGGTTATGCGGTAGACGGCTACGCTGATGAGCAAGATACATATTTTGCTCAAGAGTTGGTGAAGGAAGTATTTGTAGATCATTCCTACCCTAATACTTCTGGCTTTAGTCAATGGCCTCAAGATGTAACGGGAACGGCTACAGTAAATGCTCCACATGGGCCAAATCAACCGGCTGAGTTTAGAATTGACACAATAAATACACCATATAGGTACGGAAGGCTGTCTTACCCAGAGGGCATAGTGCCTTTAATGTCAGATGATTTTGTAGTAGACTTTACGGCAAGAAGAGATATCTGGCCTAGCGATGACTTAAATATTGGAACAGTGTATTTCTATGGTATGGTTGAAATAGAAAATGCAGACGGAACTAGCTCCGATCTCAAGCTGGGTTGGAAGCAGGATTCTAATGATTCTTTGAAAATTTTCTACAAAGGGGTTATCAAAGATACTGTTACAGAACAGGTTATAAGCGATTTTGACTTTGAGATTGATGCGCCGGACGATCTTGGTGATGAGATAAAGTTTAGGCTAAGAAGAACAGATGAAGCTGTTTTTGCAATGTATTACGACAAAACCCTTATAGATGGCATAGAAGATGTGGAGGGGCAGTATAATAGAATCGGAGGACTTGTTTCGGTTCAGCCTGGAGCTGGCGATGCCAAGGTAAACTTTGAGATTGCTCAAGATTTCAATCCTACCGATGGTCTACACTTTAAGGCTACACTTTGGGATACAGTCATTAAACATAGTGGCTCTTCTGAGGTCCAGTCTTTAGATGACACTCTTATTATAAGCAGGGACTCAGATAGCCTTGTCAATAGGCTTACTACAACATTTCCCATACTTCTTACGAGAAGAACCAACATTACATCTGCGAGTTTGACCTTGACAGCGGCAAGTGCAATATCTACTGCCGAAACATTTAATGTTATTCCTTATGATATAATTAATGCAGACAATCTAGGCTCAATTATAGATCTTCCACTGGAGCAAAACCACTCTTTTGTTACTACTTTTAGTCCAGGAAGTCTTGCCGCAGGAGAGAGTGTTGATATTGACATAACAAGTATTGCCATATATTTTCTCTCGCAGGCAGGACATTTGCCTGGATTCTACAAAGCTTTGTCGATAGAGCCTAGTGCTGAAACTGAAGAAACATTTCTTATCAACTCAAATATGTTTATAACCATTGAGTATGAAGAAATAACGACCGGAGTTGTATTTAAGGTCGGAGCATCAATTGATGCCTCGACGGGGATAGTTACGCTTCATACTAAAAATATTTTATATGATTCGGTAAATGAGGCAAATAGAACTGTTTTAAATTTCGGGGTTTATTTGAAAAAGTCTGGCTTCAAGAATGAAAGTATCAAGATTGGTATAAAAGATCTTGAAAGAATAGGGATAGGCGTTTGCTCAGATGAAAGTGAATTTACACAAGATGATCTGTGCTTCTTTGTGGCAGGCAGTACTGCGACGGGAACCTTCGTAGAAGGTCCTTTCCCATGCTATTTCCATCTTCCCTGATCATAACAATAAAATTGCCCGCATGTTGGTCAAAAAATAGTACCATATAGCTATTATGACTAAACTTTCTATAAGATCTCAGGCAATGCTTGGAACAAGTCACAGTTGGGCAGTGACAATGAGAAGCTTGTTGACAGAATTTAGAGGTATGGGGCATGACCTTTACCTCAATAGTATTAACGGGTACGATATGGTTCCGCTTGCTTGGCATTCTTTTAAAAAAAATATAGAGAAACCGGATATAGATATAACATACACGTTGCCAAGAAATTTCGACAGGAGGTTTTCTGGAGGCTCAAAGCTAAAACTGGCAATTTATAATTATGAAACTTCTGTTTTGCCAAAAGAGTGGAAAGGCTTAATAAAGCATGTAGACTATGTATTGCCTTCTAGTGAGTTTTCAAAAAAAGTCTTTGTTGATGCGGGCTGGCCAGAAGAAAAATGCATAGTTGTTCCGCACGGAATAAGGATCTCTGACTTTTGTGATAAAAGTAAGGTTAGGAACATAAAGACAAAAAAATCATTTAAGTTTTTAAATATCTCTATACCACATTATAGAAAAAATATATACACTCTTTTGGATGCATACTACTCTGAGTTCTCAGACAAAGATGATGTCTGCTTAATCTTAAAGACAAGTACAAAAAAGCCTAAATATAGGTTTGAGTGTGATGCAGTAAGGGAGGTTCTTAAGGCACAAAAGAAGCATAGAAAAATAAAAGGCTCTAATTTAGCTCAGGTCGAAATAATTAAAGAAAAATATGACAGTATAGTGCCGCTTTACAACTCTTGCGACTGCCTGGTTAGCGCCACTTCATCAGAAGGTTTTGGCCTGCCCCTCTTAGAGGCCTTGGCCTCAGGTCTTTTGGTTATAGCTCCTCACTGCACTGGTCAGGCCGATTTTTTAAATAACAATAATTCACTCCCTGTTGATTTTAGGGAGGTTGCGGCACCAGAGAGGTATCAATATTGGAAAGCTTCTCCAGGTTCAAAAATGTACATGCCAGATGTCGACTCTCTTGCTCATAATATGAGACTTGCTTATGAAAATAAGGACCGTCTTGCAAAGTCTTTTTCGACAGGCGTAAGGCAAACATTAAGCGAATTTACCTGGAAAAATGCTGCTAAAAAGATTCTGGAAATAGCATGAGAGTTTTTGATTCACAAAAAAGAGTCGTTTGGCAGATAAGAGATGGCACAACCCATGCTCCATTAAAGCTTTCTTCGAATAGTGTCGCCAGCGCCTTTCTGCCCGGAGGTGTGGTAAAGAGCATAAAAGTTATTGGAAGGAACATATCAGGAGACGGATGGGTAACTCTTCAGCTTAAAGACAAGTCTGGAGTAAAAATATTCTCCAAGACCTTTAAGTTTTCAAAAAAATCATCTACAGAAATTTCTTTTATGTGCAACCTCGTTACTGAGGGGTGTTTTCTTGAGATTGTCAGAGGCTCAAGATCCAGAGGAAGGGTTGTTCTGGAAAGAATTATTGCAGATGGCAACCTTTACGCAGAAAGAGCTTCTCCTAGAGAGGACTTGCCAACTATAGCCTCAAGAACAAGGAAGCTGCCCTCTACTAAGAAGGTCGCAGTAATAGTTCCTTATGGAATCTATGGCGGAGGAGAGGTATATCTTGAAAATATACTTTCATCGCATGATAGCCCTTTTTCTATAGACCTATTAGCACTTTCAAAAAATTCTATTACGAAAAAGCTCGAAGGAAGTGTTTCTGCTGTAAAAACTTTGAATGGAGCTGCTGGGCTAAAAAGTCATCTAGGCTCAAATAATTATGACATAATTATTTATTACAATAGCAAAAAAGTATATGATACACTAATTGAGCGCAAAAAATCAGGAGCGCTTGACTCAAAGCTAATAGAGATATATCATAGTAACTTTATCTGGGCTGATGCTATAGCTAAGATTAAAAAAAGAGAATTTATAGATAGGCTTATAGTTGTCTCAAAAAACTTGGGAAAAGATATAGAGGGTATTGATGATAGTAAAATACTGAATATTCCGGTTGGAATAGACACAAATAGGTTTTTAGAGGGTAGGTCTAAAGCTTTGTTTGTCAAAAAAGGTTATGAAAAAGTAATTGGAACTGTGGCTAGATTATCTCCAGAAAAAAATATAGATTATATTTTATCTATAGCAAAGAAGATTCCTAACTATCTTTTTGTTATAGTAGGTTCTGGTCCGCAGGAGTTAGTCTTAAAGAAAAGAATAAAAGATGAATCTATAGAAAACATAGAGCTAGTCGGGTATAAGTCCAATGTAGAAGATTACTATAAAGCTTTTGATGGCTTTTTACTTACATCAAAAATAGAAGGAACTCCTATTTCTATCATAGAGGCAATGGCGTCTGGTCTCCCTATCTTTACAACTGCGGTAGGAGAGATAGAGTCTTTATGTTATGGGTTAGACGGAGTAAGCTTTTTGACCAAAGATCTAGAGCATGATGCGGCTATAATTAAAGGCTTTAGTTTCAAAGAGCATGATAAAGAAAGCACAGCTTATTTTGCAGTAAAAAATCACAATATAGAAGATATAAGAAAAATGTTTTTTCAGGTATTAGCTGGTAGCTTCAGTTCTGTAGAGGTAATGCCTGAAAGAGCAGAAACGTTTAGCGGAGATTATATATAATGGAAGAAAAACCTTTCAGTCTTCCTAAAGTAAGGTTTTTTGGGAAACCAAACTTATACAGTGGATACGGTCAGGCCACAAGGCATATCTCTACAGCTTTTGCAAATTCTAGTATTCCAGTAAATTTTGCGACAAAAAATGCTTTTTTTCAAAATAAATCTTCTTGCAAAAGCCGATGTGATATAGATTTTTATATACAGACGCCGCCTTTTTCTAGACATAAGTCTTCAAATTATAAGATAGGATATTTTTATTGGGAAGCGGACAGGCTCCCTAGGGCTTGGGAGGCCGACATCTGCAGAAGCTTAGATGAAATATGGGTTCCATGCAACCTGACGAAATTTGCGTGCAGAAGAGCAGGGTTTAAGGGGCCGATTGAGGTAGTTTTTACTCCAAGGCCACTTGCTGAGAGCTCTACTGAGATTTATATTCCATCGAAAACATCTGAAAAACATGTTGTTGGCAAAGATGTTTTTATCTTCTACTCTATATTTCAATGGAACAAGAGAAAGGGGTATGAAAAACTAATAAAAGCTTATTTGGAAGAATTTTCTGAAAAAGAAAATGTGTTAATGGTAATAAAGACAAATCCAATAAATCACAAGCTTCATGGAATGGATAAAATATTTAAAGATATTCGGGTCATAAAAAGTTTTTGCAAAAAAACGGATATACCGGATATGTTTTTGATAACAGAAAATATTTCAAATGAAAAAATAGGGGGCCTTCACAATGTTGGTGACTGCTTCGTTCTCCCTCATCATGGAGAGGGGTGGGGGATGCCCATTCATGACGCTATGATCAATGAAAATTTGGTTATAACGACAAGGTTTGGGGGGATCACCGAGCATTTGAGCGAGGACAGTGCAATGTTAATAGATAGCAGCATAGTTGCGGTTAGACCTATGAATTGGAACCCGTATTACGAAGATCGACAAAGATGGGCTGATCCAAGTTATGACAGCCTGAGACTTTTGATGAGAAAGGCCTTTGATAAAGGAAAGCTTGGTTATAAATCAAAAAGAATA